>Ga0315282_10000958_pt1 | contig 56088 bp, 48 predicted proteins | sample YL17G07_20_MG_FD_203693 | JGI IMG/M metagenome (GOLD analysis project Ga0315282, IMG submission 203693) | Sediment microbial communities from Yellowstone Lake, YNP, Wyoming, USA - YL17G07_20 | ecosystem: Environmental > Aquatic > Freshwater > Lake > Sediment | place: USA: Wyoming | collected...
ACCAACGCGCAGCCACCGTGCCATCACCGCAGCCTCCACACACGAGAGTTCGTCCCACCCAGTGCGGACTTCGGGGGAGGGGGAGGGAGTCCTGCTGCGGGGGAGGGAGGAGGACAGGGGCGGCGGGGTTGACGAGTTATTATACTTTCGAGTATAATAATCTAGATTATAATTATCGAGGCCGATCATGTTTGTGAACCGGGTCCAGGAACTAGGCTATCTGGGGGAGCGCGCGCAAGCGCGCGGGGGTGAGCTGGTGCTGCTCTATGGCCGGCGGCGCGTCGGAAAGTCCGCGCTGCTGCGGGAGTTCTGCGCGGGCCGGGCGCACGTCTATTACCTTGCTTCCCAGGTGCGGGAGGCGGACAACCTCGACCAGTTCCGGGAGGCGCTCGCGGCCGGTCATCCCGATCCGCTGCTCGACTCGCTTCGGTTCAACTCCTGGGAGGCCGCGTTGGCCTATGTCACTCGACTGGCGGCGCGGGAGCGGTTCGTGGTCGTGCTGGACGAGTTCCCCTATCTGTGCCAGGGGAATGCCGCGCTGCCCTCCCTCGTGCAGCGCTGGTGGGACAGTGCGGGGCGCGCCTCCCACGTGCTTCTCGTGCTCTGCGGGTCACAGATCAGCTTCATGGAAGAGGAGGTGCTCGCGGAACGGTCTCCCCTCTTCGGCCGGAGGACGGGCCAGATCCGGCTCGGGCCGCTGCTCCCCTGGGAAGCGGCGCAGTTCTTCCCGCGGTGGTCGGTGAGAGAGCGGCTCACCGCGTACGGGGTGCTGGGGGGCGTGCCGGCCTACCTGGAGCGGTTCGATCCACGCCAGAGCCTGCAGGCCAACCTGCTTCGGGAGGCGTTTCGCCCGCAGGGGTTCCTCTACGACGAAGTGCATTTCCTGCTGCGCACGGAACTGACGCAGGTGGGCACCTATCTGAGTCTACTTAAGGCGATTGCCGGCGGGGCCACCCGCATCACCGAGATCGCGGCGCGCGCCGGCCTGTCCGCCACCACGGCCTCCCGGTACTTGACCACGCTGCGCGCGCTGGGGCTGGTGCGCCGCGACGTCCTCTTCTCGGAGCGGCAACCCGAGAAGAGCAAGCGCGGCGTCTACGTCATCGGCGATCCGTTCGTGTCCTTCTGGTGCCGCTTCGTGCTGCCCCACCAGAGCCTGATCCAGGCCGGCCAAGGTGAGGTGGTGTGGCAGGAGTTCGTGGCCCCGCAACTCGACACCCACCTGGGGACGGCCTTTGAGGAGGTGTGCCGGCAGTACGTGCTGCATCGCTGGCGGGAGCGAACGGGGAACGCGCTCGTACGCATCGGGCGCATGTGGAGCGCGGACTATGACACCGACGTGGTGGCGGAGCTGGCAACGGCGAGCGGCCGGCGGACGCTGGTGGCGGAGTGCAAGTGGTGGAAGTCGCCCGTGGGGGTGAACGTGCTCGATGACCTGCACGAGAAGGCGGCGCTTTTGCCGGCCGACTTGGGGGAGCGGAGGGAGTTCGCGCTGTTCTCTCTATCGGGGTTCACGGAGGCGCTGCAGACCGCGGCCGAGGAGGAGGGAGTGACCTTGGTCTCGGGGGCGGAGATGCTCCAGACGGAACCGCGGAGGAGCGGGGCGCCGGAGCAGGTGGCGGAACGCGGCCGCCGCTACGGCACTAGAAAGCGTTAGGATTGTCGGCCCGCGTCTCTGCTGGCATCTATCGCCGCGCGCGGCGGGCGAGGGCGGCCTGCTCCTTGAGCAGGCCGCGCTGGGCGAGGGGCGCGATCAACTCGAACCCGGTCCAGGGCGCGAGTTGGTCTTTCACCCAACTGTAGAGGGCCCAGGTGCCCGCCACCGAGTCGAGCACGAGGGCGACCTGCCAGGGGCGGGCGAAGAAGTGGCGGTGGATGAAGGAGTCCTGCTCGGAGAGAAAGACGCCGAAGCCGGGGTGGGAGTGGTACCAGCCGACGACCAGGTGGTCGGAGTTCTGGCCGGCGAGCACTTCCTGCCAGGCTTCCTGGCCGAAAGTGAGTTGGCCGACGTCGCCGCGGGCGGAGGTGGCGGGGCGGGCCTCGGTGATTTCGAGGAAGTCGCCGGCGGGGTCGTGCAGGGGCCGGCCCCAGAGGATGCCGCCCAGCTCGCGGGCGCCGTCTTGCGCGACGTGGGCGCCGGCCGCCTGCCAGGCGGCGAGGGCGATGAAGATGCGGGAGCGGCCGCGGCGGGGGCGGCCCACGGTCTCGCAGGCGAGGTCCGGTCGCTGGGGGGGCGCGACTCCAGGCGCGGGACCGCGCACCCGCGCCGGACCCAACTCGATGAGGAGGGGGGCCTCCTCCGTCACGCCGCCGGAGGCGGAGTCCGTGGGGGCCACGTCATCCGGCCGTGATCTCGGGCTGGAGGCGGAGCACGTCGCCGTCCTTGACCTCGGCCTGGGCGAGGGTTTGCTCGTCGCCGAGCTGGCGGCCGGAGGCCTTGTGATGGAACTTGTAGCTCATCGGCTGGCCGTCGGGGCCGGTGCTGGGGAGCTTCATCATCTGGACCAGCTTGGCGATGATGCGCCGGACCGGGGCATCATCGGGGAGGGTGGCCTGCTGCTCCTTGTTCCCGGTGACGTCTATGACCGTCACGTTGACCTTTCCCATCGTCTGCTTCTCCCTTCCGGAGAGGTTTGGCGGCACTCCCGCCGTCGGCGGGAATTGCCAGGATCGTGCCAGCGGCAATTCGTCTCGGATCGGAGATCCGGTTCAGGTCCTGCAACTCGCGATAGCGGAGCGGGTTGCCCAGGTTCTTGCTTGCCAGGTCCCAGAGGGTGTCGCCCCGCTGCATTTGCACGTAGCTCTGGACGGGCTTGGCGGGCGGTTTCGACACTTTCTTCTCCTGTGTCGGGGGCAGCTTTTCCTGCACGGGAGCGGGCGGCTTGGGCGGCGGAGGGAGGGGCGGGGGGGCCGGCCGGTGGGGGGGCGCGTTTGCCCCCCCGGGGGGGGGGGGGGGGGGGGGGGGGGGGGGGGGGGGGGGGCGCCCGCCCGGTGGCGGGGGAAGAGGAGCAGGAGCGCGACCACGAACGCGGCGGCCGCGGCGGCGGGCCAGAGGCGCGCCCGGCGGCGCGGTGCGAGAACCGCGGGCGGCGGCGGAGCGGCTGCGGCCGCGGGCGCGGGGAGGGGGGCCCCGACGCCGGCGAGATAGTATCCGGGCAGGCGGCTCACGTCTTCGCCGCGCCAGCCGAAGAAGCCGGAGTCGCCGGCCACCGGATCGAGGACGAACGCGAGCTGCCAGGGAAGGTTGAAGAAGTTGCGGTGGATGAAGAGGTCGTAGCCGGAGAGGAAGATGCCGTACGCGGGGTGGGTGTGGAACCAACCGACAATGCGCAGTTTGGGATAGCGCTCGTCCTTGACGGCGTTGACGTGGGCCCAGGTTTCGTGGGTGAAGGTGAGGGTGGCCCGGCGCTCTTCCGCGCCGGCGGCCTCGATGGCGGCCTCGACCGTGACGCGGGCCTCATCGCCGGCCTGGCTGAGCCGGCCGAGGAGAATGCCGCCGCGCTCGCGGGTGGTGTCGGTGCGTGCGTACGCCTCCATCCACACCTGGACCGCGCGGTCCAGGACGACGACGGGCGAGCCGGTGGGAGCGCCGACGGCGCTGCCCTCCACGGCCGCAACCGAATCGGCGGCCTGGGGCGCGGGCGCGGCCTGCAGCTCTATGTCGAGGCCATCGCCGTCGTCCGCCTTCATGCGAGGCTCCCCAGGGCGGCGGCGCGGTCGCCGGAGAGTTCGAAGTGCACCATCTCCATCCCCGCGCGGGCGGTGATGATGTCGAAGAGCGGCAGCCCGAGCGCGGCGAGGGTCATATCGAGAAAAGGCTCATTCCCGGAGATGGAGTGCGTGGTTTCGGGGAGGCGGACCTCGCTGCAGGTGGGGCAGCGCGCCTCGTCCTCAGAGACAGCGCCGAGCGCGCGGAAGAGCGCGGCCTGGGTGCCGCACTGCTTGCAGGAGAGGGCGACCACGATCTCCTGGGCGAAGTCCAGCACGGCCTCGGGGCCGAGGCGCTCCCGCCCGGCGGCGAGGGCGGCGGCCAGGGTGAGCGTCTCCGCGCGCCAGGGCTGCTCTTCGACCGAGGCATAGGTGAAGTGTCCGAGGCAGTCTTCACGGCGCGGGTAGTCCACCACATAGCTGTCGTGCGTGAGCCCGTTGAAGACGAAGCCGCGGGAGGCGAGCACGGGCAACTGGGATTGCGGGTGGAGCAGCTTGACCGCCTCCTGCACCTGGATTCCCGCGATGACGGAGGCGGTGGTGGGAGTGGTGGGGACTTTGCCGGCGAGCATATCGCTGCGGGAGAGGAGGGCGCAGGAGCGGCGCAGCTTGAGGGCGTGGTAGTCGGCCTCGTTCATGGTGCATTCATAGCAGGCTCCGTCCGGCGGGACGAAGACGCGAGCGACGCCAAAGAGCACCTCGATGGCGCCGTCAATCCAGGGCACGTTCACGCGCCAGCACTTGTCGTTCACGGCCACCCGCGCCTCGCGGCTGTCCAGGCCGCAGAGGACGACGTCCATGGCGCGGAAGACGCCCAGACCGACCCCGTAGATGATGTTGCCGGCGAAGGGGTGGGCCTTCACCTCGGGGTTCAGCTCCTGCACGCGGGCGGCGGCCACCTCGGCCTTCAGCTTGCCCTCATCGGCGGCGCGGAAGAGGACGGAACGGGAGAGGTTGGAGTTCTCGATGCGGTCGAGGTCGCAGATGAAGAGACGGCCGACGCCGAGCAGGGCGAGGTCCTTGAGCAGCTCGTTGCCGAGGGCGCCGGCGCCGACCACCATGACGCGGGCGCGCCCCAGGCGCTCCTGGTCCCACCAGGGGATGAGGCGGAGCCGGCTGTAGCGATCCTCCTCCAGCTCGACGATCAGGTTGTCCTGGCCCGGCGCGTCGGCCTCCGCCATACCCCCGCCCTTCAGTGGAGTTCGATGTCCACGTCGTCCAGGTTCTCGGCCGGCTCGGAGCGGGGCGGGCTGGAGGCCGTCACCGCGCCGGAATCACGCAGCGCGATCCGCACATCGCCACCGGGCTCCCCGCGCCGCGGCCTGCGGAGCACCAGGAACCACACCACCGCGAGCAGGAGGGCCACGCCGAGGGCGATGAACAGGGGCCACAGGAGGCGCCCCCGCGGGGTCTTGGCCGGAGGGGAGGGGGTGACCGGCGTCTTCGACTCCTGGTAGGCCAGGTCTCTGTTGGAGGGGACGACGCTGACCGGCACGCCGGCCTTGGCCAGCACCTCGGCGGCATCATTGATGGGCACGGCGAAGCCGACGTCCTGGGCCTTCTGGACCATGGCGGCTACCACGCCGATCACCTGCCCCTTGGTGTTGAGGAGCGGGCCGCCGCTCAGTCCCGGGTTCACCGGCACATCGGTCTGGATCAGCGTCTGGTCGCCCACCTTGCGGGCGACGTTGCTGACCACGCCGCTGGTCACAGTGCCTTCCAGGCCCAGCGGCGAGCCGAGGGCGACGGCGGACTCGCCGGAATGGAGGGCGGAGGAATCGCCGAGGACCTGGGCCGGCACGTTGCGGGCGGGGACCTTCACGACCGCGAGGTCGTGCTTGGCGTCGCGGGCGACCACGGTCCCCTCGAACGTGCGCTTGGCGGCCGTCCTGACGGTGACCGTGGCGCTGTCGGCGACGACGTGGGCGCAGGTGAGGAGGTATCCGTCAGGTGACACGAAGAACCCGGAGCCGAGCTTGCCCGCGGCCTTGACCTCGATCTGCACGGTGCCGGCGAGGCCGTAGTCCACCACGCCGGAGGGAGCTGCCTCCGCGCCGCCCCGGGCCGCGGCCGCGCTGACGCCCACGGTCAAGCCTATCACGAGGAGACACACTGCGCAGGACATGCCGACGAACAGCCAATCGCGTCTCATGGCCATCACCCCTGACTCGCTCGCTCGGGAGGGCATCTCGCCTCCAACCCCATACTCCTCCCTATTTCCGAACCGGGCCAGGCAAGTCCTGCCCGGAGGCGGGGCGCGCGTGTGCGGCACCGGCTCGGGAGACCGACTCAGAGGAGCCCTACCGAGAGAGGGGGAACATTGCGGGCAGCCCCGCGCAGGGCCGGGAACGTCAAGCGAGGACTGAATGCCACCGGACGCCATCACGCCTTTTGAACCTGGCTTTCCCACCGACTGGCCGATTCGGCCGGCGAACTACCTGCAACTGGACTGGCGGGCGCACACGCGCAACTTCATCCACCTCTGGCTGCCGGAGGGGGTGTCGTCGGGAACGGGCGAGGATCCGCTGTTCATCCTGAACGAAGTGGCGAGCTTCTCCTTCACCAGGGCGGAGCCAGGGCTGTGGGTCAACACACTGGAGAAGCCGGGGGTGATCGCGCTGCGGGGCGAATGCCGGGCGATCTCGGAGGGGGTGGCGCTGACGCTGGAGGTGACGAACCTATCCGACCGCGCCTGGCCGGAGGCGAGGCCGGGGGTGTGCGTGCAACTGATCGCGGCGCCCGACTTCGCGGACCTGACGCTGGAGCGGACCTTCGGGGTGAGGGAGGGGGCGTTCATCCCCATGGCGCAGCCGCAGCATCGCGGGGTGACGTGCCACTACGGCCCGAGCGCGGCCCCGACGGACAACTTCATCGCGGTGGTCTCGACGGAACCGGGCTACGTGATCGCCCAGTGGTGGGCCGGCCCGGCGGAGGTGGGCGGCAACTGCCACCCCTCCATCGCCTGCATCCACGCGCAACCGGCGAGCGCGCGCGTGACGCCGGGGGAGACGATGCGCGCGACCGGCGGGCTGTATCTCATGCGCGGCCGGCTGGAGGAGGCGTACCGGCGGTATCTGGCGGAGCGGTGAGGCGCGTCCGGTACCGCGTGTCGCCGCGGCCGGACAGCAGCATTCGCGCGCGCGGCGTACCATCAAAGCAGAGGTCGGAGCAGCCCCTATGTCTAGCACCATGAAGGCGATTGTGAAGGCCGGCCCCGGGCCGGGCCTGAGTCTGCGGCAGGTTCCGATTCCGGAGCCCGCGATAGACGATGTGCTCATCCAGATCCGGCGGGCGGCGATCTGCGGGACGGATGTGCACATCTACAATTGGGATGAGTGGGCCCAGCGCACGGTAAAGGCGCCCCTCATCCTGGGACATGAGTTCGCCGGGGTGGTGGCCGCGGTCGGCTCCAACGTGAAGGACATCCACGAGGGCGAGGTGGTCACCGGCGAGGGGCATCTGGTGTGCGGGCACTGCCGCAACTGCCTCGCCGGGCGGCGCCATCTCTGCGCCAACCCGGTGGGCATCGGCGTCAATCGCGACGGGGCCTTCGCGGACTACCTGTGCATCCCCAAGGTGAACGTGTGGTTCGCCCCTCCCTCGATCTCGATAGACACGCTCGCCTACTTCGATCCGCTGGGCAACGCGGCCCACGCGGCACTCTCCTTCGATCTCGTCGGCGAGGACGTGCTCATCACCGGAGCGGGCCCGGTGGGCCTGATGGCCTGCGCCATCGCCAGACACGCCGGGGCGCGCCACGTGGTGGTCACGGACCTCAACCCCTACCGGGTCGAGCTGGCGAAGAGCATGGGGGCGACGCTGGTGGTAGACGCCAGAACGCAGTCGGTCGCCCGGGCGCAGGCGGAGTTGGGGATGAAGGAGGGCTTTGACGTGGGCCTGGAGATGTCGGGCAGCGCCGCGGCCTTCCGGGAGATGGTGGCCAACATGGTGCACGGCGGCAAGGTCGCGCTGCTCGGCCTCCTCCCCGGCGACGCGCCGCTGGACTGGACGCAGGTGATCTTCAACTCGCTCACCCTGAAGGGCATCTACGGGAGACAGATCTTCGAGACCTGGTACAAGATGACGGCCATGCTGCAGAGCGGTCTGGACGTGACGCCGGTGCTGACGCACCGGTTCCCGGCCGAGCGGTTCGAGGAGGGGTTCGAGGTGATGCGGGAGGGCCGGTGCGGGAAGGTGCTGCTCGACTGGGCGGACTGAGCCCGCGAGAGGAGACGGAGATGCTGGGCAAGATGAAGGCCTTCATCGAGGGGACGCTGGAGGAAATCCGCGAGGCTGGGCTGCACAAGGCGGAGCGCATTCTCGCCAGCCCGCAGGGACCGTGGATCATGCTGGAGGACGGCCGGAAGGCGCTCAACCTGTGTGCAAACAACTACCTCGGGCTGTCGAACGACCCCGAGATCGCGGCTGCGGCAAAGCAGGGGATTGATCGGTGGGGATACGGGCTCTCCTCGGTGCGCTTCATCTGCGGCACGCAGGAGCTGCACAAGCAGCTCGAGCGGCGAGTCAGTGAGTTCCTCGGGACAGAGGACACCATCCTCTACTCCTCCTGCTTCGACGCGAACGGCGGTCTCTTCGAGACGCTGCTCGCGGCCGAGGACGCGGTGATCAGCGACGAGCTGAACCACGCGAGCGTGATTGACGGAATTCGCTTGTGCAAGGCGCAGCGCTTCCGCTATCGCAACAACGACATGGCCGACCTGGCGGCCAAGCTGGAGGAGGCGAAGGGAGCGCGGTTCCGGATGATCGCGACGGACGGGGTGTTCTCCATGGACGGCTCCGTTGCCAACCTGGGAACCCTCTGCGACCTTGCCGAAGAGCACGAGAGCCTAGTGATGGTAGACGACTCGCACGCCACGGGCGTCATTGGGGAGCACGGCCGCGGGAGCCACGAGCACTGCGGCGTGATGGGGCGGGTGGACGTGATCACCAGCACGTTCGGCAAGGCCCTGGGGGGCGCGTCGGGCGGGTTCGCCAGCGGACGGAAGGAGATCGTCGCCCTGCTGCGGGAGCGCTCTCGCCCCTACCTGTTCTCCAACACCGTCGCGCCGGCGGTGGCGGCCGCGTCGCTGAAAGCCCTCGACCTGGTCGCCGCCTCGGGCGACCTGCGAGCCCGGCTGTGGCAGAATACGGAGCGGTTCCGCGCCGCGCTGACGGAGATGGGGTACACCGTGGTGGAGGGCTCCCATCCCATCATCCCGATCATGCTCGGAGAGGCGCGGCTGGCGGGAGAGATGGCCGACCGGCTGCTGGCGGAGGGGGTCTACGTGATCGGCTTCTCCTACCCGGTGGTGCCCAAGGGCAAGGCGCGCATCCGGGTGCAGATGACGGCCGCGCTGGCGCCCGACGACCTCGATCTCGCGCTGGGCAAGTTCCGGAAGGTAGGCGAGGCCTTGGGGGTCATCTGAAGGGTGCGCGACGCGCGGGCGGGTGGCGGAAGCAATCCCTGGCGTTCTGGGCGGGTCAGCTCAGTTCTGGTACACTGCGAGCACATGGGTTCAAGGAGACGGTACATGCACGACATCACTCGCCTCACGTCGGCGAAGACGGGGCGCTTCTCCTCCTGGGATCGGAGCGGACGCAATGACGACGCGTGGAGCCTCGCGCCGGGCGAAACGAAGGTGCTGGCCGACATAGCCGGCCCGGGGCGCATCACCCACATCTGGATGACGCAGCGCCAGCACTACCGCGACTGTCTGCTCAAGATCACCTGGGACGACGCGGCGGAGCCGAGCGTGCTGGTGCCCCTGGGCGATTTCTTCTGCCTCGGGCACGGCCTCGTCAACTCGTTTCAGTCGCTGCTGTTCAGCGCCTCCACGAACTGGAACAATCACTTCGAGACGGGGTGCGCGCTGAACTGCTACGCCCCCATGCCATTCGCGAAGCGCGCGGTGGTCGAGCTGGTGAACGAGTCGAAGGAGAGGCACGGGCAGTACTTCTACATTGACTACGAGAGGTACGGGGAGGCACTGCCGGCCGACACGGGCTACTTCCATGCGGAGTTTCGGCGAGAGAACCCGTTCGGCGGCTGGGGACACGAGATCACGGTGAACACGCCGGAGGCAAATATCGCCAACAAGGAGCGCCTGGCGTGGGAGAACAACTACGTGATCCTGGAGACGCGTGGGCGGGGGCACTACCTCGGCTGCAACCTGAGCGTGACCAACTTCCAGGGCACGTGGTGGGGGGAGGGGGACGACATGATCTGGGTGGACGGGTACAAGTGGCCGCCGGACCTGCACGGCACCGGATCGGAGGACCACCTGAACCAGGCCTGGGGCATGCAGCGCAATGCCTTCGCGCACAACGGGTCTTCGCTCTTCGAGCACGACACCAACGGGTACCAGACGAGCTACGTGTTCCATGTGGAGAACCCGGTCCGTTTCCAGAAGGAGATCAAAGTGACCATCGAGCACGGTCACGGCAACCATCTGGCAAACGAGATGAGTTCGGTGGCCTACTGGTATGCCGACCGGCCGACCCGCGTCGCCAAGGTGCCCCCGGTCGCCAAGCGCCGGGCGGTGCTGCGAGACAACCAGGGCAACTGGCTATACGACAAGCGCAACCAGGTGACCTCGAGGCGAGTGCGAGTGACCCGTGAGATGCAGGCGATGAAGCGCCGGTGGAGCAAGCGGAGTTCGTAGCGGGAGCCGGCGTCTCTGCCGGCACTCAAACGAGCTGAGTGCCCTCCGCGGCGTCCTGGTGTTCGGCTGCATGCACGCGGTGCAGAACGGCCGTCAGGTCGAGACCCAGATCCACCGGATCGAGGACGGTGATCTCGCCCCCCGGGCCGGCGAGGTGCCCAACGGGCACCTCTGTTCCCGCGGCCGTGGGCGGCTGCGCGTCGGCGTTGATGGCCCGTGCGTAGGGATCCTCGGGGACGGCCGCGTTGGGCCGCGTCACCACGGCCAGGCGCCCGTCGGGAAGCCCGAGGAGCGTGCCCCAGGGATAGGGGCCGAGCATCGCGAGAAACTGGCGAAAGAGGCCGGGCTCGACGTGGGCCTTGCATTCCCGCTCCATCACCTCGAGGGCGCGCCGTGGGGTGAGGGGCGGACGGTAGGGGCGCATGGTGGTGAGCGCGTCGTAGATATCCGCGATGCAGGCCATGAGGCTGTAGAGGTGAAGCTCGCGGGGCCGGGCGGTCTTGGGGTAGCCGCTGAGGTCGCGGCGCATGTGGTGCTCGAAGGCGATGACCGCCGACGACTCCGGCAACTCGGCCTCGCGCAGCAGCATGGCGGCCCCGTCGGCCGGGTGCTGGCTCATGACCTCGAACTCGGTCTGGTCGAGGGCACCGGGCTTGCGAAGGATCTCGAGTGGCACCAGTATCTTGCCGACGTCGTGCAGCAGGGCGCCCATCCCCAGCTCAACAAGCCGGGCCCGATCGAGCTTCATCTGTCTCCCGAGCTCGGCGCTGAGCACGCAGATGTTCAGGGCGTGGACGAACGTGTACTCGTCCGCACCTCGGAGGGCGGTGAGGTGGTGGAGGAGGGAGCGATCGCCGAGGACATTCTCGATGACCTCCCGCGCGCTCCCTTGCACGCCGGCGACGTCCACCGGCCGGCCGGTGCGCAGCCCCAGGGCGGCGCCGCGGAGCACATCGAGCGCGGTGGAGTGCACCAGGCGCCAGTCTCGGTTCTGGGTCTCTGCCCGGCACCCGATGGTGATGTGCTCGACACCCCGGGCTTCGAGCACGCGGTTGATGCCGCCGCCTTTGTCGAGCTCCGAGGGGTCTGTCACCAGCGCGGTGACGAGAGACGTCAGCTCGTCCAGCGCGACGCCGCGGCGGAACACGATGGATTCGGCCCGCCGCCGGTGGCAGGCGCCGAGGAGGTTGCCCACGGGGGCATAGGGGGAGACCACCGGGAGGTCCTGGATCAGGAGATAGCCGGTCACGAAGCGGACGGAGAGCTGGCTGTGGTCGGCTAGATAGCCGGTGAGATCGGCGTGGAGACCGACGAGAACATCCTGCACGACGCGATGGGCGGCATCGTAGAAGCTGATGTTCTTCATGGCCCGGGCGAGTGCGACGACCAGGGCGAGGCCGGTTGCCTGCTCCTCGTGAGAAGTCTTAGTCGGCATCGTCGCCTCCCGTGGGGGCCTCCTGCGGTCCGCTGGCGAGCTCGGCCAGGGCCTTCTGACAAAGAAGGCGAACGGCGGGTTGTGGACAGCGGCGCCAGTTCTGCAGCGCGTGCCGGGCGTCGGGGGAGCCGATGCGGCGCAGCGCCTCCACCGCGGCCGCACGCGCCTGGGTGGAGGCGAAGCGTGCGAGCAGTCCGCCCCCGAGCAGGAGCCGTGCGAGCGCGGGCACGGCCTCCGGAACTGCGATATCGCCGAGCGCGCGCGCGGCCGCCTCTTTGACGCGGGCTCCCTGCCGGAACTCGGACTCCTGCTCCAGGAGTCGGCACAGGCCCGGGACGGCACCAACGCCCCCCAGCTTCCCCAGCACGCCGGCCGCGGTGGCGCGGACGTCGGGAACGGGATCCGCCAAGAGGGCAGCCACGACCGCGGCGAGCGGCCTGCTCCCCGACTCATCGGCAACATGGAGGAAGGCGAGACGCGCGCGCGGGTCGGGGAGAGAGGCAGCTATCTCCAGGCGGGCCATCAGGGGCGGCTCGAGCCGCGGGAGGAGCAGGCGCAGGGCCGTCTCCAATTCGATGAGGGGGAGGCCCAGGAGGGCCTGGCGGAAGCCCGCGAAGGGCGGCACGTCCGTTCTCGCCAGCGCCTCCAGGGCCTCGCCCGAGTCCTGACTTCGAATCCGGCGCGCCCAGTTGAGGAGGGCCTCGTGCCCGGTTTCTCCCAGTTGTCCAAGCAACCGCAGCAGACCGCTCCGCGCTTCCGGCGTGCGCCCGTCCAGTTCACGCAGGAGGAGCGACATCATGTCCTGGTCCACGCTGCCTAGCAGGGCGTTCTTGACGACGGCGAGTCTAGAGGGATCGTCACGCCTGACGCCTTCCTCTTGAAGCAGCCGTTCCAGCATAGAGATGACCAGTTCGGCGTCGCCTTCGCGGGCCGATGCTTGGAGTACGCCGACGATGGTCTTCATTACCATCCCGTAGTGACTGGCGCCGGCCTTGGTGTCCAGCATGTCCAGAAGCATAAAGGCCCGCGAGCGTCGGAGGCGGCGTGGCTCGAGCGTGGCGAGCAGGTGCGCCGACTCGGCGGCGAGAGCGGTGTCCTGCACCGCGCGGCCTCCTCCGAGGGTGAGGACGCCCCCCTTCGGGCGGGGCCCGGTCAGACTGGGCAAGAGCGAGCCCACCACGTTGCGGTAGAGCTGTTCGTCAATCCCCTGGGCAAGGGCGCGATCGTGCAGCGCGCGCTCCAACGGGGCGGCCTCTTCTGAGTCGGCCAGCAGCCGTTGGAGCACCCGGGCGAGACCCTCGGATCGCTCGGAGGCGATGCAGCCGGGGTAGTCGAGGACGAGGGCGATGCGGCGCCCGAAGGTCATGCGTGCGGCAAGCAGGGAGAGGAGGTCGGGGTTGTCCTGGTTGATCTGGACCGGGGCGCGGAAGATGAACGCGTTCCAGCGGCTCCCGAGCGTCTCGAGGTTCTGCAGGATAACCGTCTGCCACCGCTGGAGGTGGGTGCTGCCGGTATGGAGGGCGATCTCACCGGCCGCCTGAATCAGGGCAGCAATGCTGTTAGCTACGGCCTCTGTGGCGGAGGCGGGGTCGCGCGGGTCGGAGGGGGCCAGCTCGGCCATGGCGCGCCGGATTTCCTCCAGCGTCTGGGTTTCGCCAACCGAACGCACCAGGTGCAGACATGACGTGAGGAGCCCGCGAAGCGGATCTGTGGTCTCGGGCCCGAGGTCCGGGCAGGCCGTGACCCAGGCGGTCTCGCATTCCCGCAGGTCCCGATCGAAATCCACGTCCTGGACGATCAGGCCATCGGGACTGGTGGGGCCAAAGGCCTGCATGACGCCGCCCGTGGAGAGGAGCAGTTGCGGGTCCTCCCCGAGCAGCAGCAGCAGGCGTGCGAGATCGGGCACCTCCACCCTGGGGGTGAACTTGATGGTGGCCACCAGGCGGTCGCGGAGGGATTGGTGCAGGCGCTGCACCTGGCCGCCCTCGAGGGGCACAGGCTCGTGGTTCCAGCGGAGTCCGGTTTCCTCGACGCGAAGCTCGCCGCCCGCCTGGTCGGTCGCCACCTCTTTCCGGGCCTCCTGCAGGGCGCTTCCCGCGATGGGATGGTCCGGGCCGTAGAGCGCGATCTGACGTGCCGCGCGCGCGAGCGCCTCCGTGACGAGTCGTGCACGGCCGGCGGCGACCTCTTCAGGCGGCGCGGCTTGCGGGGTGGACATCTCCGTTACCCAGAGCAGGTGGTCCCCCCCGTCTCGTTGGTTCTTTCTTGCCACATTCCGGCGCGGCCTGCTCATGCCGCAAGGGACGACGCCAGGCTGTATAACGGAGAAGGCATCGCGAGGGTAGCAGCCAGCCGGTGTGAAGCGGGCGCGTCGCGGGGCCGCGGGCGCCGCCGCTTACCGGCCCGTCTTCCGCGCGGCGCGCTTCCGCTCCCGTTTGCGCGTCCTGCGGGTCGGCCGAAACGTCGCGGAGGGTCGCGGGGCCGGCGTGGGCTGGGGAAGGCGCGGCAGGAGAAGAAGCGCAGCCAGCCACAGCAGGGCGCTGATGCCGGTCACTACGGCCCCGATCTCGAGGGGCCGGCAGCGATAGGTGAACTCGACCCGGTGCTTGCCGGCCGGCAGGGGGACAGCCCGCATGGCGCCGTTGGCGCGGGCGAGCGGGGCGGGCCGGCCGTCCACGGCGGCCGACCAGCCGGGGTAGTAGGCGTCGCTCAGCACCAGCCAGCAGGGGGCCGGGGCCTCGGGATTGAGGGTGACGCGGGTGAGGGCCGGCGTGTCCTCCACAGGAACCGGAAGGGCGGTGAAGCTGGCGCGCGCGGGCTCAGCCTGGCCGCGGAGGTAGACGTGACGCCGGAGGTCTGCGCCGCCGGAGGCGAGCAGGGCGTGGAAGTCGCCGTCCGAGCCGGGGTCCACGGCGTCGGGCACCAGGTAGGCGCGGCCGACGGCGTCCAGGTTGCGGTAGAAGTGGACGCGCTCCCGCGTAGGCAGTTCCTGGAGGCGCGGATCGCGCACCGGCCAGCGACTGGTCAGGTACTGCACGTTGGCCGCGCCGAGGAGCGCGGTATACCCCGGCGGCGGGATCGCGGGCACGTCTTGGCGTCCGCCCAAAGGTTCCACCATGTGGTCGGTCCACTCCACCAGCACGGGCGAGCCGTGCTGACTGCTCCAGATGTCGGCCGACCAGGCCGGCACCAGTTCGGCATACCCGTCCACCATGGGGACGCCCCAGAGGACGTTGGCGGCGGGCTCGAGCAGGGCGCGGTCGGCGTAGAGAGTGTCGAGGTGGGCCTCCCAGCCGCCGCGCCAGAAGAGGGCTTTGTACTAGTAGTGGGCCCAGAAGGTCTGGACGGAGGCGGCGCGCGCGGCCAGGCCGGACCGGACGGTCGTGACGGTGTCCGGGGGAGTCAGCCAAGTCTCCGCCGGGTAGTAGACGTTCTGAGGGGACTGGGCGAGGACCAGGTCCACGGCGGCGAGGAGCAGCAAGGCGGCGGAGGCCAGGGTGCGGAGGTGGCCCCGCAGCCACCCCAGCATGACCTGCGCGCCGGCGGCGCCGAAGATCACGACGGCGAACTCGGTCCACAAGAGGAACCGTTCCGGGAAGCGAAACAGCGACAGGCCGGGGAGGTTCCGAAACGCGTCGGGGAAGAGGCCGCCGCGCTCGCCGAGGGCAAGCACGGCGCCCGCGAGGCCCAGGAGCAGCAGGATCCGCGCCTGGGGCCAGCGCCGCAGACTCCAGGGCAGCCCGACCACCGCGAGGAGGGCGACCGGCAGGCCGGCGTAGACGTAGTCCTCCCAGAACAACCCGCCTTTCGGGTTGTTGCGCTGGTAGCTGTAGTCCGAGGCGCGCCCGACGGCACGGGCGCTGACGAGAGTGAGCAGGTCCGCGGGGGGCATGGGTGCCGGATCAGTCTGCTTCAGATCCAGGCCGGCGGCGCGCTCGGAGACGTGGGACAACTCGAGCGTGGGCAGCAATTGCACCGAAGCGAGGGCGGTCCCGCAGGTCACAGCCGCGGCCAGCACCCCTGCTCGGGCCAGGCGCCAGCGCCACTCGCGTCCCAACCTGCTGGCGAGTCGCACGAGGGCGTAGGCGGTCACGGCGAGCAGCGCGAGGTAGACGGCCTGGGTTCCGCCGGCGACCAACGACAGGGCCAGCGCGGGCGCCAGCCACAGGGCCGCGCGCCGGCCGGCGGCCCCGCGATCCGTGACGGCACGCTCGACGAGGGCGAACAGCAGCGGCAGCCAGCAGGCGGAGGCAATCAGGGCCATGTGCTTCGCGTGGCAGACGAACAGCCCGCAGACGGCGAACGAGATCCCCCCGAGCGTTGCCGGCACTCGGTCCAGGCCGAGGACCCGGGCGTAGCAGTAGGTGAACCAGCCGGCCAGCACACAGGTGAGGAGGATGACCAAGCTCATCGCGGCCGGCCCGGGCAGGAAGGCGAAGGTCCAGTTGAGCGGGTAGAACGTGCCGACGGCGGGATTGGCGAGGAGCGGATAGCCGCAGAGGAACTGATCGGTCCAGAGCGGGAGGTGCCCGTGGGCGAGGGCCTGCCCGAGCAGCAGGTGGAAGGGGTAGGAGGCGTTGAGCATGTCGCTGATATTGGTGGGCCCCTCCGGGGTCACCAGGAGCGTGTCCAGGCCCACCAGGGGCCGGAAGACGAGCAGCACGACGGCGGCGACGGCCGTCAGTCCTGGCGCCTCCCGGACGGCTCGGGGCCACCACGGTTGGAGGGCGGTGGGGTCTATGGCAGCGGTGGGAATCGGCATACGGGTACGACCAAGGCCTGCTCGGCCCGACGGGAATTCGTCGCCGCCCGGCGGGGGACCTTTCGCGCGCAGGAACCGGCCGGCCGGGGCGGAAGTACTGGTGCAGAGAAGCCCTGGAACCGTGCCGGTCACCAGGGATCCGAGAAGGCAGAATCGGCGGCAGTGGCCCGGCCGCGCCCGGCGCGGTCCGGCGGCGCCGATCCTGCCGGAACACCCGTATGAGGGGAGAGCGACCAATGTTGCGACGGACGTGCGTGTTGGTGATGGTGCTGTTGGTGCTGGCGGCAGGGGCGATGGGAGCATGGTCGGCGCAGACGAAGCCCGTCCCACCCGACGTGCAGTTGGTGGACAAGGCGAGCCTGGCGGGCGCCCATCCCAGGGTTGGAGTGGCCGTGTCCTGGCCGACGGAGAAGGAGTTCAAGGAGAAGGGGGCGCCGAGCCCGCCGGACTGGCCCTATGCCCTGGACAAGATCCTACGGCCGGACGTCGTCCCTGACAAGCTCCGGGAGAGCCTGGTCATGGTCAAGGGGTTCCCGGTCGAGATGAGGAGCGGGAGAATCGGTCGGTGGGAGATGGGGAAGTACCAGATCCAAGTCGCGGAGCTGACGCCGTTTGCAGCTACTGTGATCCTGGTCAAGGATACGAAGGCGAAGCCCAGTGCCGAGGAGGCCGCCTGCCAGGCCCTCTTTAAGCAGGTGATGAAGGATCTGTTTCAGCACGCCGAGGAGGCGGTGAGTGTGCCTTATGTTGTGGCAGAGAAGTACACGCGGAGCGCGGCCTTCATGGTGACGCCGGTGCGGCAGGCGGTGCCCAAGAAGATTGCGGAGGAGTGGTACGGCCGCCTACAATGGTGGTCGGACGGACAATCGGTGGTGGTGTGGGTGTGGCGCCAGCCGGGGGGGTCCCCCCAGCCCAAGACGATCAAGGTGCCGGTGACGGTCGAAACGGTCAAGCCCGGGGAGAAGCCCCAGTCCCAGCCGCCGGCGAAGTAGGCGCGGTCCTGCGGGGGCGAGCAAAGTGCGGCGCCGGCCCACAGGGGCCGGCGCCGCCGTGTGTCTCTCTGTTGTCCGTCCCGCGCGCGGCTAGCGCTGGCGAGCCCGTCCGGGCGGGGTGCGGAAGCGGCCGTTGGCGACGGCGATGCGCAGCGTCCCCAGGAGGCCGTCGGCCTCGTGGTTGGGCCCGGCGGAGAAATAGAACCACGGCGGGCCCTGTTGGTTTCCGGTCGGCCCGACGGAGGGTCGCACGGTCAGCCCCCACAGCCCGTCTATCACCAGGGGGTCACCCCGGCGATTCAGCACTTGGCCCAGGAACTCCCCAGTGCGGAGGTCGAACGCGTTGATGCGGCCGTCTCCGAAGTTGCCGACCAGCAGCGCGTGCGTGAACCCCCCCATTCCGGCGGGCGCCACCGTCAGACCCCACGGCGAATTCAGCGTCCCACCGGAAGCGAACTCCGACACCACCGTCCCGTCCGGGTTGAAGATCACCACGAAGCCGTTCCCCGGGCCGGCCTCATCGTCGTGGTTCTCCGGCGCGAGCTGCTTCGCGTAGGTGACGTACAGCAAGCCGTTGATAGCGCGAATCCCGAACGGAGCGAAGCCGGCCGGGATATCGGGATCGGTAAAGGACTGCACGAGGGCGAAGCTGCCGTCGAACATGTCCACGAAGCCGTTGTGGAAGTCGGTGGCGTAGAGGAAGCTCCCGGACGCCATGGTGCTCACCAGCGCGATGCCCTTGTAGACCGACCCGTCCAAGGAGCGATCTACCGCGAGGATGGCATTCGTCTCGTCCACGTCCGGGCTCCAACCCGAGATGGTGCCGTCTTCCGTGGCGAAGAGGAAGCGGGCCGGCGCGGAGGGGATAGTGTCCTCCTTGATCAGGAAGTCCGCCGTGTCGTTCCGCACGATCCCCGTCGGCGTCGCCGGTCCGATCCCGCCCGCGGGCGGCGGGATGGTGACCACGGTGGACAGCGGAGTGCCGTCCGGCGCGTAAGTCGTCGCCAGGCCCGTGCCATTGTCGGCCACCCAGAGGATGGTGCCGGCCTGGTTGAAGGCGATGCCCCAGGAGTTGACGAGATTGGAGTCGGTGAAACGGGCTACCCCGGCCTGGTCCGAGACCAGATCCAACTGGGTGAAGCCTTTGGCCGCGGCTGGCCCGGCGTAGGCGCTGGCGACGAGGAGTAAGGCGAGGAACAGCTTTGCGCAACGGCCCCCGTCGTACAACATGGATCCCTCCCGTTGGGGTGTAATGGCGTCGCCTCTCGCGACGCATGTCCCGATACTCTTGATATATTCCATTATTCGTCGCGCGGGAGCCGCCAGCAAGTCTGCCGGGGGGACAAACCCTTCCGTCTGTCCCGTTTGGCGCACATCCGGCGGCCGACCGGGGCCTTTCCTCCATTTCGCCCGGCACACGGTCTCCCGCAGGGAGGCGGCGGCGGCGAGGCGAAGCCTCGGGAGGGGCGCAAGCGCCGTCGCGCCCACAAGGCAGGTTGTCCGGCGGAGCGGCGACCCGATGCCAACGCGAACTCGTGCGAGGAAGTCGAAAACAAGAGTCGCCGCCGCCGTCCCGGTCCAGGCGCCGACGCCGCAAGTGTCCGCGCGCGTGCGGCAGTGGTGCGCGCTGGGAGTGTTCCTGGCAGTTCTGGTCGTCTATCTGTGTACGATCCAGTCCACGGTCGTGTCGCGCAAAGACAATGGAGAGATGCTGTCGGCGGCGCACGTCCTGGGAATCGTCCACCCGACCGGTTATCCCCTGTGGACCTTGCTGGCCCGACTCTTCGACGGCCTTCCGGTTGGGCACACCAGTGCCTTCCGGATGGCGCTGCTTTCCGCCGTCTCCCTGGCGGCCGCGGCCGCCATTGTCACCTGGCTCACGATGACCCTCTCCGGTTCGCTCCTCTCCGGTCCTTTCGCCGGGCTCGCCTTCGCGTTCTGGCTTCCCACGTGGAATCAGGCGGTGGTGGCGGAGTCGTACGGTCTGCAGGCGCTACTGGTGGCGCTCTTTCTCCTGGCGTTGTGGCGCTGGGAAGGGGCGCGCACGCCGCCGGGGCTAGGGTGGGTGGCGTTGGCGGCCGGGTTTGCCGCCAGCAACCACCGCACCGGATTTCTCATCGTGACTCCGGCGCTGCCGTTCGTGTTCTGGCTCACGCGCTTCCGCCGCACGAAAGAGCGGATCAGGGGCTGGCTGAAAGCGCTGCTGCTGCTGGCGGCGCCCTTCCTCTTCTACCTGTACCTGCCGATTCGCGCGGCGGCCCACCCTCTTCAGAACTGGGGAGATCCGGAGACGTGGGACCGTTTTTTGGATCACGTCCTCGCGCGCCAGTACCAGGGCTATGTCTTTCTGAATTTCCGGAACGACTTCAGCGGGGCCGCCAAGTCGGCAGTCCTGCTCCTGCACGACAGCCTGGCGAAGCCGGGGTGGCCTTCCTGGCTGTTCGCGGCCATAGGTCTGGTCTTTGTGCTGTGGGGTCTTGTCTCTTGGCTTCGCCGCCATCCCGCGGTGATCGGGCCGTTGGCGCTGGGGTGCGTGGTGATCGTGGTGTTCACCGTCGGCTACGGGGCTGACAGCGACAATTCGGTCTACCTGATCCCCGCGGGCGCGGTCGCCGCGCTTCTGGCCGGCCTGGGGATAGCCCGTCTGGAGGCGAAGGCGCCGCGCCGCGCCGCAGGTCAGTTTGCCGTGGCCGCGCTTGCCGCGGCGGTCTGCATGCTGCTCCTCTCGGCAAACTGGTCGCGCGCGGACCAGCACAACACCTGGCGTTACCGCGACCAGATGGCGGCGGAACTCTCGCAGATGGACAGAAACGCGATCTTCGTGGCGGACATGGACCTTCCCATGTTCTGCTCCTACTATCTTCAGGAGGTCGAGGGCCTGCGCGGTGACATCACCCTCCTCCCTCCCCACCAACTATGGCAATCCTGGTATCCCAAGGCGCTTCCCGATCGCGAATTGAGGGAGACTTCCCTGAAGCTGTGGAATCAGTTGACGAACGACTACCATCTCACCGCGGCCGACGGCGAGGACTTCTGGCAGGCAGTATCCGTCTTCGCGGCGCGTCTGGCCGAGCACTATCGGGGCCGGCGCACGGTGTACGCGGTGCACACCCCATTCACCCCCCTCCCGGGTCCGCCGTATTTCACCGGCGTGAGCCGGGACCTGGTGCGGCTGGATTTCGAGGAGCCGCAAGTGCTCCGCGCGGCGGCCAGACCGGCTCCCCCGGCGGCCTCCTTCGCGGGCGGCGTGAATCTGGTGTCGCTCGAACTGGGGGGAAAGGGGGCTCGCCCCGGCGACCTCGTGAGCTTCCGCGCTCGCTGGCGATTGGACTCCTCGCTGGCCGGGTCGCTGTTCGCGATCAGGTTCCGTCCGGTGCGCGCCTCGCTTTCGGAGACCGCGATGGAGAGCTCGGGGTTCACGCAGGAGTACGCGCCCATCTACGGCCTGTTTGGGCTGGCCGCCTCGCCTCCCGGCACGGTGTACGAGCAAGACGGCAAGCTCATCGTCCCGAGTAACGCGCCGCCGGGGGAGTACACGCTCCAGGTCGGCTACGCTATCCAATATCGGCCCCCGCAGTACGAAGGGTGGAGGGAGGTGCCGACGCGGCTGGTGGTGCGAGACTAGCCAACGTCTGATCGCGGACGGCCGACGACGGTAGCGGGCTCCCCCTGATTCCTTGACTAAGGTATAGGTATACCCTACAATGCGGGCGTCAGAGGGCACCCTTGTCTAGCCGTGTGGGGCGATAGGAGCCGTGCCCGCAGGAGGTCCCGTCATTCTGGAACCACACGAGGTACAGCGCACTACGAAGGGTTACCTGGCCGGCCGCTTCTGGGCGGTGGTGCTGATCGCAGCCGGCGCCCTCGCGGCGCCGCTTCCCGGTCTGGCGGTGCTGGCGGCCAACACCGGCCTTAACGACCCAGGCTTGGCACGGACGCTACCGCTGTTCTGGGCCGCCTTCCTCGGAGCCATCGCGGTGTCTGTCTGCGGCCTGCTCTGGCGCGCGGAACTGCGGCGACTGCCGCCTTGGGCCGAGCGTGTCAGCGAGTTCGACTGGGGCGAGATTCCACCTGACGGGCGCAGACCCTCGGTGACGTTCGCCCTGGAAGGTGGATGCGTGTACTGCGGGGGAACCGGCGATCCCGCAGAGCAGGAAGACACTCACAAGCATGCCCTGCTGGAAGAACCTCTAGGGTCAATGTACGGGATACCCGCGGGTCGTCACCAGGTTGGCGTTCTGTTCAGCGTCTGTGGCTCCTGCTTGCGGCCATACCGGTGGACCACCGCGGCGTTTGCGGCCGGGACCTTGCTCATACCGTTGGGGGTCGTTGCCATCGTGGCGTTTTGCGGTCAATCGGAAGTGGCTGCCTGGGTCGTCGGCGCCGCGCTGATCGTGACCTGTTCGTTCCTACTGGGGGCCGGCTTTGGCCGCGAAGGTCTCGCTCACGGCTGGGGCTGCGTGCGGATCGGCCTGGTCCCCAAGATCAGCGTCACGGCTCCCGACCACCTGGACGCCGTGCTCAAGTCCGACTGAGTGGAGGGAAGCGTCAACGCGGTTGGTGCGGGGTGGTACGGCGCACACAGACGGCCCGTGATCAAAGTCCGTCACGTCCCGCGGGCCGCCGTCGTTCCGCAGCGCGGGGTTCACGCAGGAGTACGCGCCCATCTACGGCCTGTTTGGGCTGGCCGCCTCACCGCCCGGCACGGTGTACGAGCAAGAGGGCAAGCTCATCGTCCCGAGTAACGCGCCGCCGGGCGAGTACACGCTCCAGGTCGGCTACGCTATCCAATATCGGCCCCCGCAGTACGAAGGCTGGACCGAGCTTCCCACCCGGTTCACCGTCCGCGCCGGCCCACCGCCCACGAACGGGCCGTGACGGATGCAGAGAGACGGCTTGGCCCTCGCCACGAACAACGCCCGCCAGGATGGGAGAGGAACTTCGCCCCGCCGGCAGAACGCGTGTGCTGAGCAGTGCCGCACGAGGAGGGCGCGATGCGCGTTCTGCTGGTCAGACCGGGGCGAACCGGCCAGGTCGGCCTCGACCGCATGTCGCTGGTAGAGCCGCTCGGCCTGGAGATGGTGGCCGCGAGTCTCCCGGGCCACGACGTGCAGCTCGCGGATCTCCGCGCCGGCGATGACCTCGCGCACCTGCTGCGCCGGTTCCGGCCGGACTGGTGCGGGGTGGGGTGCGCGTTCACTACCGAGGTGCGGTCTTGCCTAGCCCTCGCGCGTCAGGTCAAGCAGCTTCTCCCGGAGTGCTTCGTCTTCGTTGGCGGCCCGCACCCCTCGCTCTGCCCGCAGGACTTCGCCGACCGGGCGGTGGACGCGATCGTGGTCGGCGAGGCCGAGGCGACGGTTCCGGAACTCGCCGCGGCCCTCGCGCAGAACGGCGACTTGAGTCTCGTCCCCGGCCTGGTGCTCAACGGCCCGCAGGGCCAGACCGCGACAGGCCCGAGGTCGGCGATCGCCGACCTCGACACCCTCCCCTTTCCCGCGCGGGCGCTGGTGGCCGGCCGGGAACGCTCCTACTACCTGGGGTTCCAGCGGCCCCTCGCGCTGGTGGAGACCGCGCGGGGCTGTCCGCACCGGTGCACGTTCTGCGCGGTGTGGCGGTTCCATCAGGGGCGCGTGCGGTACAAGAGCCCGGTGCGAGTGGTGGAGGAACTGGCGCGGGTGCGCGCGCCCCACGTCTTCTTCACCGACGACAACTTCCTCAGCGGCGTGACCCGCGCCTACGCTCTCGCCGATGCGATCCTGACCGCAGGCGTCAGGAAGACCTACACCTTCCAGTGCCGCGCCGACACGGTCGCCCAGCACCCCGATCTCCTCAAGCATTGGCGGGAGGTGGGCCGCCTCACTGTCTTCCTGGGCCTCGAGAAGATCGCACAGGAGGACCTCGACCTCCTGCGCAAGAAGAGCACGGTGCGGGAGAACGAGGCCGCCATCGAGACACTGACGACCCTGGGCATCGGCTTCACTCCCAACTTCATCGTCCCCGCCGAGGCCGACCGGGCGGAGTTCGCGCGCCTGCGGCAGTACCTCCAAGACCACCGGCTCCACAACGCCGGCTTCTCCATCCTGACCCCGCTGCCCGGCACCGAGCTATACGAACAGCGCCAGGGCGAACTCACCACGCGGGAGTGCGAGTTGTTCGATCTCTTCCACGCGGTCACGCCGACCCGGCTCCCCCTGGCCGAGTTCTACGAGGAATTCGCCTCGTTGTGGCGGACGGCGCGCGGGGTCCGAGCGGGCCGCCGCGGGGCCCAGGTGCGGAAGCTGCTGGGCGGGCTGCTCACCGGGCGCGTTTCCCTCTCCAGCATGCGCCTCGGGCTGGACGTGGCTCGCGCCCTGAGCGATCCCAAGGTCTATCTGCTCGGGCACCAGCCCCCCGCGCCCGCCGGACGCTAAGCGCGCCGCACGCCCAGCAGGAAGACTCTCGCGCAGGGGGAATCAATGGCCCGAGAGGGTCACATGCGGCCTCGCGGGCGTCGGGCCTTGATCTTGTTGGCCGTGTTCCTGGGGACGGTGGGCGTCGTCGCGGGAGTGCTTAGTGACGGCCCCGTACACCGCGCCCCCGCAGTGGCAGGGGCGTTCTACCCAGCGGATCCGACGCAGCTTCGGGCGGAGGTGACGCGCGCGCTGAAGCAGGCCGACCGAGCACAGGTCCCGGGCGATCTAGTCGCGCTCATCGTGCCGCACGCGGGCTACACCTACAGCGCGGGCGTGGCCGCGTACGCGTACCGCCAACTGGAGGGCAAGCACTTCGACACGGTGGCGCTGATCGGCCCCAGCCACCGCGTGAACGTTCGCGGCGTCGCCCTGTCGGGCGCCGGCGTGTGGGACACTCCCCTCGGGGAGGTCCCCGTGGACCGCGAGGCCTGCGACGCGCTCGCGAAGGCCGATCTCGCGGCCCAGGTCTTCGACGCCGCCCACGTTCCCGAGCACTCCCTCGAGGTGCAGCTTCCCTTCCTGCAGACCGTGCTGAAAGACTTCAAGGTGCTCCCCGCGGTGATGGTGGACTACTCCGAGTCGAACTGCACCGCGCTGGCGCGCGCGCTGGCCGAGGTGGCGCGCAGCCGCTCGCTGCTGCTCATCGCCAGCTCGGACATGTCGCACTATCCGGCCTACGACGCCGCGCGCCGCGTGGACGGGCAGACGCTCAAGGCCGTGCAGACGCTCGATGCAAAGGCCGTCGCCGCCTCCTGCCGGAAGCTCCTCGCCGCGAACACGCCCAACCTCGACACCTGTCTCTGCGGTGAAGGGCCGGTGGAGGCTGTGCTCCAGGCCAGTCGTCTCCTCGGCGCCGACCAGGCGAAAGTGCTCCGCTACGCCAACTCTGGCGACGTGCCGGGGACCCCGCGCGACCGCGTCGTGGGCTACGGCGCGATCGCCATCTATCGGAGCGCGAAGGCGTCCAGAGCCGTGGTCGAGCCCGCGGGACTGAGCCCTGCCCAGCAGCAGAAGCTGCTTGCCCTCGCACGCACTACCATCGAGCAATATGTGAACGGAGGCAAGGCCGCGGAGGCGAAGGAGACCGATCCCGACCTCCTCCGGCCGGCGGCCGCCTTCGTCACCCTCCGGAAGAAGGGCGCCTTGCGCGGGTGTATCGGCAGCCTCGAGCCGGACGCTCCGCTGTGGCGGACGGTGCAGGACAAGGCGATTGCCGCGGCCGCCTACGACCCGCGCTTCCGCCCCGTGGCGCGGGGAGAGCTGCCCGAGTTGGAGGTCGAGATCTCGGTGCTCTCTCCGCTGCGCAAGGTGAAGAGCGCGGAGGAGATCCAGCTCGGCAAGCACGGCGTGGTGGTTTCCTCCGAGGGGCGCCGCGGCGTCTTCCTCCCCCAGGTGGCCGAGGAGACGGGGTGGAGTCGCGACGAGTTCCTGAGCGAGCTCTGCTCGCAGAAGGCCGGGCTGAGTCCGGACGCGTGGAAGCACGGCGCCGATCTTTACGTGTTTACGGTGCAGGCCTTCTCCTCGCCTGCGCCGGGAGGGCGCGCGCATGAGCAGTCCGCCCGATGAGCCCCGCGGCGGGCTAAGTCGCCGCCAGCTCCTGCGCACGGCGGCCGGGGCGGCCGTCCTGGCCGGATGGAGCGCGCTCACCCGTGGGTTCGGCGGCCTCTTTGGCACCGAGGCCGCGGAGGCGAGCGCCCCTCGAACGCGCTTCACTCCCCTGCGCAAAGACGGCGTGGTGGTGATCGTACGCCACTCCCAGGCCGTCAGCGCCGCGCGCAAGGTGGACCGCAGCGCGGTCGCAAAGATGCTGGCAGCGGGGGTAATGCGGCTGGCCGGAGGCAAGGACGCGAGCGAGGCGTGGCGCCGGTTCTTCTCGCCCGGCGACGTCGTCGGGCTCAAGGTCAACTGTCTCGGCGCCCCCACCACCCACACCCACGTCGAAGTCGCGCTCGCCGTCGCCGACGGGCTGCGGCGCGCAGGGCTTCCGGATCGGAACGTGATCATCTTCGACCGGCTCACCGAGGAGTTGGCGCGCGCGGGCTTTCCCGTGAACACCGGCTCCGGCCTGCGCTGCTTCGGCACCGATCACCGCGGCTACGACGCGGAGCCGACGACGGCCGGCGACGTGGCCTCCTGCTTCAGCCGCATCGTCTCCCAGGACTGCACCGCCCTGGTCAACCTCCCGCTACTCAAAGACCACGACGTGGCCGGGGTGAGCATCAGCCTGAAGAACCACTTCGGCTGTATCAACAACCCCAACAAGCTCCACCTCGACGGTTGCTGCCCTGCCGTTGCTGACCTCAACCTCGCGCCCATGCTCCGCGAGAAGCAGCGCCTCATCGTGTGCGACGCGCTGGAGGTGACGTACGACGGAGGGCCCACCTATCGCCCGGCGACCACGGCCCGGTACGGCGCGCTGCTGATCGGCACCGACCCGGTCGCCTTGGATCGCGTCGGGTGGCAGGTCATCGAACGCCTGCGTGCCAAGGCGGGTTTCAAACCGCTGCGCGCCGTGGGACGAGAGCCACGCTACATTGCGGTGGCGGGCGATCGCGGGCATCGGCTCGGGGTCGCGGACCCGAGCCGCCTCCAGGAGATCACAGTCTCGGTCGGGTGAGATGCAGAGACGACGGGTGAGATGAAGCTGACGCGACGAAAGGTGCTCAAACTGGGACTGGGTTGCGCCGCCGCGGCCGGCGCGCTGGGCGCGGCCGCGCGCCTCACCCGGTCCGCACCGTCGCGCACCAGCCTTCCCGCTCGCTCCGAGGACCACCCCGATTGGGTGCGCCGCGCGCAGTACTACCGCAAGCTTGCCAATCAGCGCGTCCGGTGTCTGCTCTGTCCTCGGGAGTGCGAGGTCGGCCCGGCGGAGCGCGGCTACTGCGGGGTGCGGGAGAACCGTGGCGGCGAGTACTACACCCTCGTCTTCGGCCGCGCCGCCTCCGTGAACGTTGACCCGGTGGAGAAGAAGCCCTTCTTCCACCTCCTGCCTGGCAGCCTGGCATTTTCTTTTGCCACCGCGGGCTGCAACCTGGCCTGCAAGAACTGCCAGAACTGGGAGCTGTCTCAGACGCGGCCGGAGCAAGTGCCCGCGAGCGCGCTCCCTCCGGCGAGGCTGGTGGAGATGGCCCGCCAACAGGGCTGCCCGTTGATCGCGGGGACCTACTCGGAGCCGGCGGTGTTCGCCGAGTACCTGCTCGCCGCCGCGGCCGAGGCCCGCACGCACGGCCTCCGCGCGACCATGGTCAGCTCCGGCTACATCAGCCCCGGCCCGCTCACCGATCTCTGCCGCGAGTTGACCGCGATCAAGGTGGACCTCAAGTCCATGCGCGAGGCCTTCTACCATAGCACCTGCGCGGGCACGCTGAAGCCGGTGTTGAACAGCATCGAGCTGATCCGCAAGCAGCGCGTCTGGCTGGAGGTCGTCTACCTCGTCATCCCGACCCTCAACGACAGCGAGGGGGAGATACGCGACCTGGCTCGCTGGATCAAGGGTCACGTCGGCACCGACGTGCCGCTCCACTTCAGTCGCTTCTACCCGCAGTACCGCTTGAAGAACCTTCCGCCCACCCCGTACGCGACGCTCTCCCGGTGCCACGAGATCGCGCGGGCCGAGGGCTTGCACTACGTCTACGTGGGAAACGTCCCCGGCCATCCGGCCGAGAGCACCTCCTGCCCGAAGTGCCGCAAGGTCATCGTTCGCCGCCAGGGATACCAGGTGCGTGAAGTGCGAATCAAGGGCGGGAAGTGCGCCTTCTGCGGGCAGAGCATCCCGGGCGTGTGGACCTGATGGCCGTCGCAGTTCGCCCCGCAATCTCCGCGCGCCTCGCGCGGGCCTGCCTGGTGATGGGCTTCACCGCCCTCCTCGCTCAGGTCGTCCTCACCCGCGAACTCCTCGGCCTGTGCTATGGGAATGAACTGATCGTCGCGCTGGTGCTCGCCGTCTGGCTGGTGGTCGTGGGTATGGGGAGCGCCCTCGGGGCGCGCGTCGAACGCCGCCTGCGCGTGCCCGAACGCGCCTGCGCGTGGTCGCAACTCGCGCTCGCCGCCCTCCTCCCCGCGGCCCTGCTGCTGCTGCGCCGTTTCCCCCCGGCCGCGCCTGGGCCGGGCCAGGTGCTCGGGCCTGGCGCGGTGCTGCTCGCCGCCCTGGAAGCGCTGATGCCTGCGTGCCTCCTGCTCGGGCTCCAGTTCGTGTTCGCCGCGCGCTGGGCCTCCGAGGGCCAGGAGACGCGCGGGGTGTCCGTGGTCTACGCGCTCGAGGCCGCCGGGGCCGTGCTCGGCGGTCTCGTCTTTCACCTCCTGCTCGCCCAGCACGCGTCGCACGTGCTGACGCTGTCGCTCGTCGCGCTCGGCAACGTCGTCTCGGCATGGGCGCTGCTTCGCCCCCGCGCCGCGGGCGCGATCCCGCTCGCCGCGCTGGCCGCCGCCCTTCTCCTGCTCGCGCTCACCTCCCGCCGAGTCGAACTCGCCGCCCTCCGCACCAGCCCGCGTTGGCAGGGCCTGAACCCCGTGGCCACCGTCTCCTCGAAGTACGGGGAGTTGGTCGTTGCCGCGCAGAGCGGACAGGTCTCGTTCTACCAGAGCGGTCTGCTGCTGTTCACTTCTCAGGACGAGTACGCGAACGAGGTCGCCGTCCACCTTCCCCTGCTCGCACACGCGGACCCGCGCGCGGTGCTCCTCCTCGGGGGCCACCTTCCCGGCCTGGTCGGGGAGGCCCTCAAGCATCCGGTCGCCCAGGTAGACGGCGTGGAGCTGGACCCCCGCGTGGTGGAGTTGGCGGCGCGCTGGCTGCCTCCCGCTGCGCTCGCACCGCTCCGCGATCCGCGCGTGCACGCGCACACCGGCGATGCCCGCGCCTTCGTGCGGAGCGCGCGGGCGCAGTATGACGTCATCATCGTGAACCTCCCCGACCCCACCACCGCCGCGCTCAACCGGTTCTACACCGTCGAGTTCCTCCGCGAGGCGCAGCGCGCGCTCAAGCCCGGCGGCCTCCTCGCGGTCGGTGTCACCGGCTCCGAAACTCAACTCAGCGGCCCCCTCCAGCTCGCGGTGGCCACCGTGGAGCATACCCTCGCCGCCGTCTTCCCGGAACGGCTGATCGTGCCCGGAGAGCGGACCGTGTTCCTTGCCTCCACCGGCCCTCTCACGGCCGACTGGCGCCTACTGGCCGCGCGGCTCAGTTCGCGCGGCGTTCGCGCGAGCTTCGTCAACGACGCCTGGCTTCGCGACGCGCTGCTGCCCCTTCGCTCCGAGCTGTTCGAGGAGGCCCTTCGCGAGGCGCCCCGCCCCCCACTCGATACCGACCTCGACCCGATCAGCTATTACCACCAGACGCGCGTCTGGCTCGAGCAGTTGTCGCCGGGGGTGGCCGCGCCGCTGCGATTCCTGTCCGGCTTCTCCGTCTGGTGGGCCTTCGCTTCATGGGCGCTCGCGGGGGCCGTGGCCCTGGTCACGCGCGGCGCGCCGCGCCGGTCGGCCTCGCGGCTGTTCGCGGCCGCGACCATCGGTGGGTTCGGCCTGGTCATGGAGGTGCTCGCCCTGCTGGTGTTCCAGAGCGCCTGCGGCTATCTCTACCAGGCCCTCGCCGGTCTCACCGCCGCCTTCATGGCCGGCCTCGCGGCCGGCGCGATGGCGGCTGGCCGCAGGCTCGCGCGCCGGGAGGTCGGCGACGTCTCGCTGCTCATCTGCCTGGCCGCGGCCGGCCTGACCTGCCTGCTGGTCCCCGCGCTGTTTCGCCTCGCGCTCGCCTCCCCGGCGCTCGCCCCCTCGCTGCTCGCGCTGACCCTGGCCTTCGCGGGAGCGCTGGTGGGCGCCGCGTTTCCGATCCTGACGGCCCTCTATCGCCGCGACCGTCCGGCCTCGGCCGCCGGGGCGATCTACGCGGCCGATCTGGTCGGGTCGTCGGGGGCGGCCGCCGTGGTCGGCGTCATCGCCGTTCCTCTTGTCGGCGTGGCCGGCGTCTCCCTCGCGACTGGCGTCTGCTGCGCCGGCGCGCTGCTGCTCGCCGCCGTGGCGCGGGGCGCGCGGCCCTAAGTCTCGGCAGGCTTCGGCCGCGCCGCGCAGAAGGATCACGCTATGCAGCACACTCCCCGGTCCCGGGTCGGCCTGCTCGCGGCGCTCGCGGCCCCGCTCCTCTCTGTACTCCTCTTCCATCCGACCGCCAGCCAGACGCGGCCGGCCCCGGCCGAACCCGCGCTGCGCGTCACCCTCGCCGCGGTGGGTGACGTGATGATGCACCTCCCCATCGTCGCGTCGGCCTGCGACCCCGAAACGCAGGGCTACGACTTCAGCCCGATGCTCGCCCCGGTGGCCCCCTATTTCCGCGCCGACTACACCCTCGCCAATCTCGAGACGCGCCTCGCCGTTCCCAGCGAGAAAGGGTACACCGGCTACCCGCGGTTCAACTCTCCCCCGGAGCTGGCGGCCGCCCTCGCCGGCCTCGGCATCAACCTGCTCGCCACCGCCAACAACCACGCGCTGGACATGGGCTGGGACGGGATCGGCCAGACCCTCGACACCCTCGACCAGCACGGCCTCGCGCACGTGGGCACCTACCGGAGCGCCGACGAGCGCGCCACTCCCTTCCTCGAGGACGTCCGCGGGATCAGGATCGCCGTCCTCAACTACACCGAGACGACCAACGGAATCCGCCTCCCGAAGGGCAAGGAGTTCGCGGTGAACCTCCTCTCTCCCGAGGCCGTCGCCGCCGACGCGAAGGCCGCGCGCGGTGCCGGGGCCGATCTTGTGGTCGCGGTGCTCCATTGGGGCACGGAGTACCAGCGCGCGCCAGGCGCCAAGCAGCGCGAGGTGGCCAAGAAGTTGCTGTCCCACGGCGTGGATGTCATCATCGGATCCCACCCGCACGTGGTGCAGCCGATTGAGAAGCTGAAGGTAACCCGCGACGGCGCGCCCTACGAGGGCTATGTCGCCTACTCCCTTGGCAACTTCCTGTCCAACCAGCGCTCGCGCTATCGCGACTGCGGCCTGGTGCTCTACCTGGAGATCGAGAAGACCGAGACGACGACGGTGGTGCGTCGGGTGCACTATCTCCCTGTGATGGTGCAGCGGCGCAAGACCGACGACCGGTTCGCGTTTCGGGTGCTGCCCGCCTCTCCCACGCTGCCGGCCGGCAGCGACCTCCCGCTCACCAAGGAGGAGGAGGCGCGCCGGCAGCAGGTGTGGCAGGAGATGACCACCCAGCTCACCCGCCCCGCTGCCGACATCGCCCCGCTCGAGGCCCCACCGGCCACGGAACTGGGCTACTGAGGCGTGAGCAGCAGCATGTGCGTCTTCCCCTCGCGCCGGCCGACGGCCGCGATCTGGCCCTTGTCGTTCACCGCGGTGGCGAAGTAGATGTCCCACTTCTCCTCGGGAGGGAGCAGGTGGTTCAGGAGGGCGCTCTTCCCGTCCTTCCAGATGAAGGCATGCTGCCCGCTGGGCGTCTGGAAGGCGTTGCCGACGACGAGTCCATTGGAGGTGAGGCCGAAGGCGTTGCTGCTCTTGGACGGCTGCGGCAACTCGATCAGCGTCGTCTTGCCATCACGGTAGAGCGCAATTCGGTCTTCATGGGTGCCACCGGCCCCCCCTCGATCGAACCCACCGATGATATCACCGCGCTCATTGATGTTCAGTGCTACGAACGCTTTGAAACCCTCCAGCGGCGTCGGGTTGAGTATCGTCGCCTTCCCGCGCTCCCACTGGAAGCTGCGCGTGTTGCCTTCGGTATAGCCGATGACCTGTCCCTTCCCGCTGATCCGGAACGCCCACGGATCCCTGCCGGGAGCGTTCAGGTCCCGCATCCCACGGCCGGCCTCCCACAGAAACGCGCGCGTCTCTCCCTTCGCGTTCTCCGCGCGGCCCACCACCTGCCCGGCATTGTTCACGTCCCACGCCTCGCTCGACTTTCCGCCGAGCGTCCTCAGGTCCGTGAGCGTGCCGTCATGCCAGTGGAACGCGTGCCCCGCCTCCTTTCCCTCGGCCGTGAGGAACCCGCCGACGATGTCCCCCTTGTCGTTGATCGCCCGCGCATACGCGATCAGGCTGCGGTCGGACCCGCGGCTCTGGCCCACCAGCGCACTGACGTCCACGATTCTCCCCTGGGACCAACGGTAGGAATGAATGCGCTTGTCCGTGCGGAGCGAGGTCTCGATGAGTATGTCGCCCCGGTTGTTGAGGGCGGTCGGACGCGGGTAGGTGGAGCCGGGGATCTCATCCACCACTGTCACGCGGTAGCGGGGAAGAGCGACCTCGCCTCCCCCTGCCGACCCGAGCAGCGAGAGTCCTGCGATCACCGCCGCACACCATCCCACCAGTCCTGCTTTTCCCATGGTCTCTCCCCTGTAGCTCTGCGAGCATACGCCGCCTCGCGCCTCACCGGTGTTAGACACAGCAGACCGCGGAAAGGTTCGGGCGCCGTGTGGGTCGGCAGACAGGGGACGGTCCCGGCCCAGCGAAGAACCCCTTATCCCATTGTCCGAACGTCACGGAGGCGAGGAATGTATCCTGTGAAGGTGAGTGACAATCGGCGATACTTCGTGGACCAGGAAGGCGCCCCGGTCTTCTGGCTCGGCACCACCCAGTGGCAGCTCGTGCGCGAGTTCGCCCTGGAAGAGGCCGAGGCGATCCTGGAGAACGCGCGAAGCATCGGCTTCGCCTTCGTGCAGGTCATGCTCTTGGGGGTGGGCGACGGTACCAACCCCAACGTCAACGCGGCGACGCCCTGGCTGGGAAACAATCCGCTCACTCCCAACGAGGGCTACTTCAAGCATGTGGACGCCGTCCTCGAACTCGCCCGGCAGAAGAACGTCAACATCTCCCTCACCGTCTTCCACCAGCGGGCCCGCAAGTTCATCACGGCCGCAAACGCGCGCGCCTGGGCCCGGTGGCTGGCCGAGCGCTACCGCGACGTGCCGACGCTCTTCTGGTCCATGACCCCGGAGGCGGTGCCGGAGTCCCTCCCCGTCTTGCGCGAGCTGGCCGCGGGCCTACGCGAGGGAGACGGCGGCCGCCATCTGATCACCCTCAAGCCCGACCCCGCGCCCCACGCCCCGGGGTTCGCCCACGACGAGCCGTGGCTCGACTTCAGTTGCATGCAGGTGTGGAAGTGGGTGGAGACCATCTACTCCATGGTGCAGACGGAGTACCATATGGCCCCTACCAAGCCGGTGGTGATGGCCGAGGGCGCGTACGAGGCCGGCTCGGAGTACGGCTTCGAGGTCATGCCCCTGTGGATCCGCCGCCAGGCCTACTACTCCTACCTCTCCGGCGCCCATCACACCTACGGGCACAACGACAGTTGGCGCGTGTTGCCCACGTGGCGGGAGGCGCTGAACGCGCCGGGCGCGCGGCAGCTCGGACTGCTCAAGCGCATCTTCCTCGAACGCAAGGAGTGGTGGCGTCTCGTTCCGGACCAGAGCCTCCTCGCCGGCGGCGGCCAGACCGAAGGACAGGTGCTGAATCTCGCCGCGCGGCACGAGCAGGGGGCGTGGGCCATGGCGTATTGCGGCGCGCAGGCCGACCTCTCCGTGGACCTGAGCAAGCTCGCCGGGCCGCAGGTCAAGGCCTTCTGGGTGGACCCGAGAAGCGCCGAGCCCGCGGAGATCGGTCAGTTCGCCGCGGCCGGGACCCACTCGTTCTCGACGCCTGCAGGATGGGAGGACGCCCTGCTGGTGTTGGAGAGCCCCGCGTGAGTGGTCGCGTGCCGGAGGTCAACGTAACCTTCTCCGAACAGTGGTGGCATGCGCGCGGGGGCTTCGACTTCTCGGCCGAGCAGTGGCAGGACCCGATCCTGCGCACCGAACGGGACATGGCCATGCGCCGCTGGCTGTACGAGCAGTTCGGCGACGTGGGTCTGGGCGAACCCGATCCCGGGCCCAAGCCGACCATCGAGGCCTATGGTCACCGGTTCGTGCCCGCGCTCTTCGGGTGTGAGATCCGGTACGCTCGGAATCAGGCCCCCTGCGAGGTGCCCCTCCACCTCAGCCTGGAGGAGATGGCCCACCTCCGCGCACCGGACCTCGAAACCAGCCCGGTGATCCGCAAGGCCAGGCGCGATGGAGAAACGCTGCGGGCGCGCTATGGAACCTGTGACGGCGCGATCATGTGGGGCGGCCCCTTGAACGCCGGTCTCAGCGTCGTGGGCCAGGAGTTGCTCTCCGCTCTCGCCCTGGCCCCGGGCGCGGCCCGCCACGTCCTCTTCACTATCGCCGAACTCCTCCTCAGGCTCCACGATGAGGTGTGTGCGGCCATCTCCCCGGAGTTGTACGACCCCGCCGAACGCAAGCTCGCGCTGGGCAACTGCCCGGTGATCATGGTCTCGCCGGAGACCTACCGGCACCAGGTGCTGCCCGCCGACCGGTGGCTGCGCGCGCATTCCACCACGTTCGGGATGCACCATTGCGCCGTGATCACGAAGTATCTGCCTGCCTACCAGGAGCTCGCTCCCCTGAACTGGGTCCAGCCGGGGTGGGGGTCGGATCTCGCGGCCGTGCGCCGCACCTTTCCGGAGGCGACGCTGTCCTTGTTGATGGAATGCTCCGCGGTGCGGGACATGTCGTATGACGACATTGACGAGACGGTCGTGTCCATGCTCCGCCACGCCCGCCCCATGGACAGGACGCAGGATATCTTCATCGCTGATGTCAGCGACGACATCAGCGACGAGAAGATCCGGCGCCTGCGCACCTGTCACGTGCGGCTGAAAGAGAAGTTGCTCGCGTCCGCCTAAACGGACCGGCGGGCGGGACGACCCCGCCCGCCGCAGCACTGCTCAGTTCTTCTCCCGGCTCACGGGCGCTTCGCCGTTGCCCGGCCCGCCATCGGCGCGCAGGCCACCGCGCGCGGTTCGCTCCGCCAACTGGCCACGTTCACCATGTTCGACCCCTTGTGGAACTTCCGCCAGCAGGCCTGCGCACACTGGTTGGTGTGCAGATTCGTTGCCTTATGCTCCATCCAGAATGCCTTCATCGCCTTCACGTCGTTCTCGTTTCGCCCCTGGTTGAAGCGCAAGTCACACGTCTGCCAACACTGTCGGTCTCCCTCGTGCGTCTTCAGCGTGGCCCGCTGCGTCCCGTAGTGCTTGATCAGCATACTGCACGTCGCCGGGCACCGGTCGAAATCACCTCGTCGCTGCATCGCGGCCCCCCACAGCATGCCGGCCGCGATCACGATCGAGACCAGCATCGCGGAAATCACCACCATCGTCACCACGCGACGAGACATCTGTCTCCTGCCTTGCGCGAGTTCTGTCGGTGGGCACCGCTCCGTCCGGGTTCACAATTCCGCCACAGATGATACACATCTCCGCCCCACTCCCTGTGCCACCGTTGGGCAGCGTGTTTGGCTGTGGCTACACGGCTGGCCAGGGTCGACGCGCGTCGCACGACCTGGCCCCGCAGTCGGTCGTCACGAGCCGTGGCGGACGACTGTCACCTCGACCGTCTGGCCTACCCTCACGGTCACGCGTTGGGCGTCAGGGTTCCTGTCCAGCAACAGACCGGGGTCGGTGCCGATCAGGTACTCGCCCTGCGGGACCGCTGGGAACACGAAGCTCCCATCTTTCGCGCAGTTCATGCTGCCGCCCCATTTGTGGAGTGGGTCGCCCACTGCCCGGAGTTCGACGGTGACCGTCTCCCCGGGGGCCTTCCCGTTCCCCTCCACCACCTTCCCTTGCACCTTTCCCGTGCCCTCCATGGTGAGGATGACCAACGGGCCCGGGACGCGGCAGATCTCGGAGGTGGACTTGACCTGATGCCTTCCGGCCGCCAGGCAGGTGAGGTGAACGAAGCCCGTGGGCAGCGCCGCGATCTCGAACCGGCCTCCCTCGTCGGTCGTCGCCCACTGCGCGCCCGCGGGCTCGGGGCTGGCGTAGCGCTCGCCATCGAGGCCATACGTGTCGGTCGCCTCCACCTGCGCGCCTCTCACCAGCTCGCCCTGCGTGTCAATCACCACGCCTTGGATCCGGGCGACGCGCGCCAGCGTCGCCGAGAACTGGTAGTAGGAATCGCGCCGATTCCGATAGAGGCCGTCTACTTGCCGGGCGGCATAGCCCTCCGCCTGGACGGCGATCCGATATCGCCCCCTCGGGATCCCCTCCAGCCGGAACGAACCCAGGCCGTCCGTGCGGCCGCGCAGGAGCTGCGCCCCCTCCCCTGTCTTGATGGCGCTGAGGGTAACTTCCGCCCCGGCGATGGGCTTGCCGGTGGACATGTCGAAGACGTCGCCGCACACCAGGCCTCCGCCGACTGGCTGCACCGGGGCCCGCTCGTCCACCACCTGCGCCCAGACGATGGCCCCGCCCCCGAGGTAGACGTCGAGTCGGGGCGCGGGGACAGGCCCGCGCCGGGCAAGCAACGTGCTGATGTCACTGTTCAGCCGGTACCAGGAGGCGGGGTTCCACACCGCGAACTCCCAGTCCACGCGCGCGTTCCCCCCCGGCTGCTGCGAGGGCGACTCCCATTCCTGGTAGAGAAGGCCGTACCTGGGCCCATCGTGAAGGACCACCTCGCGCTTTGGGGCGCGAATGGAGGCGAAGGTCCGCAGCGCCTCGTTGAACTCCGCCGTGGTCGCGCCGCGGTACAAGAAGTGCGACTCGCCCCCTCCGAACGGAGGGCCTTCCCACCACGCAATCCGCGTCGGCAGGTTCGCCATCGCCAGGCATCCCAGCGGCCAGCCGCGGTCCGCAACCGGCTTGTTCCCTTCCGTCGGTGCCGAACCCAGGATGAGGCCGTGCGAGGCCGCCGGTACCATGAGCACGCAAACGACCACTGCAAACCAGATACCAACGCGGGACGCGACTCCGTCTCTCACCATCCCAACCTCCCGTCCGCGGCCGCTCCACAGCTCATGTCCGGCGTCGGGGCTGATCTCTTGGCGCCGCGACCCTTCTTTTCGACGCGGATCGCCCGCCTCCGTTCCGGCGGGTGGACTGCCCAGTGGGGCTGGCCGTGCTGATACCTTGGCACCTGAAGGGTGGCGCGCCTGGAGTCACACCTGGAAGCGAGGGAAGCACGCGCGCGGCCGGCAGGTCCGCCCGGGGCCGCGTTGAAGCCTCCGCCTGAGTCCCGCTCAGGAGGTTTGTCCGTGAACGCCGCCGTGCTGTTCTGCCTCGTCGCCTCCGTCGGGCTGTGCCTGCCCGCGGCCGCCGCCGGCCGCTACGTGGCCACCTCCGGCCGGGATGCCGACCCCGGCACCAAGACCGCGCCCTGGGCCACGCTTCAGCACGCCGTAGACCACGTCGCCCCCGGCGATACCATCCTCGTCCGCGCGGGAACCTATGTCGGTTGCCGCATCACGCACTCGGGAACCGCGGACGCCCCGTGCACGCTGAAGGCCGAGCCCGGGGCCAAGGTCATCATCAACGCCGCTAGCCCCAACTGCCGCCAGGGCAGCTTCCTCGAAGCCCAGTCCGATGAGGTGGTCAGCTACTGGGTGATCGAGGGGTTGGAGGTGGCCGGCTCCCGCCGCTACGGCATAGACCTGCGGCACACCACCCATATGACCGTCCGCAAGTGCTACACCCACCACAGCCGGGTAACCGGCCTCTATGACTCCCACAGCCACTACACCTCGTTCCTCGACAACGAGACCGCCTACAACGGGGAGCACGGCATCTACCACGCCAACAGCGGCAACTACCCGACCATCCGCGGCAACGTCTCTCACCACAACGCCGGCTGCGGCATCCAGATGAACGCCGACCTTTCCATGGGGGACGATGGCATCATTCGCTCCGCCGTGGTGGAGCGCAACGTCATCTACGAGAACGGCGCCGGCGATTCCGGCTCCGCCATCAACGCCTCCGGCCAGGACCACAGCATCTTCCGCAACAACCTCATCTACGCCAACCACGCCCGGGGCATCTCCCTCTTCGCCGGCGACAGCGGCATCGGCTCGCGCTACTGCCAGGTGCTGAACAATACACTGGTCTTCGGCGCGGATGGCAACGACCTGATCGTCCTGCCCGAATCCACCGACCCGAACAAGCCCAGCCCGGTGGGCAACGTGGTGATGAACAACCTCCTCTACACCGCCAATCCCAAGACCGGCTCCATCCGCGCCTACGGGCCGGCGGCCTTTGCCCTCGGCGGGTGTGACCACAACCTCGTGGTCGAGCGGTTCAGCGTCGGCGACACCAGAGTCAACCTGAGCCACTGGCGCGCCCTCGGCCTTGACCTCCACTCCGTCGTCGCCGATCCCGCGGCCGTGTTCGTGGACCCGGCGCATCACGACTACCGGCTCCGAACCGGCTCACCCGCGGCCGGGGCCGGCCTCGCCCGGCCGGAGGTGACGGAGGACCTGACCGGGAGAAAACGCCCGACCCGCGGCGCCTGCGACCTCGGTTGCTATCAGCGCTGACTTCGGAAGCAGGCGCGCTCACGCTCCGCCGCGCGCTGCGGCGGGCGCAGAGGTACCCGGCGCCGACGCGCCTACGCCGCCGGAGGCGGCTTGAGCGGCGCGTACTCCCGGCAGTAGGTGCTCTCGGACGAGTACGTCGGGTACCAGGCGGTGGAGGAATCCACGGGCCGGTTGACGGCCTTGCACAGCGACACTCTCACGTCGTAGCGTGTGCAATCCGTGCACCGGCGCAGGATGGTGTGGCAGGCCGGGCAGACCGCGGTCTTCTCGTCCACCGTTTGCGCCTCCCGGCACTTCGGGCAGGTGATCCTCATCCTCATGCCTCCTTTGCCCCTCCTGTGGCGTCTGCGCGCCGACGGAGCGATGCGGGCCATGCAAGAGGGCGGCGTCCTGCCTGCGCCTACGATCTTCTTCGGCCAGCGGCTTTCTCCTGCCCCAGAAAGACACATGCCCGACGTTGGGCGCCGCGGCCGTTCCTCCCCCCTCCTCCCCGCTACCTCCTACCTCTCCCGCAGGTGCTGCGTCCCGCCTCGGCGAACGAGGCCCGCCAGGAGAGCCGCGCCCGATGGTGACACTCGACCTCAGCGGGAAGGCTGCCCTCGTGACCGGGGCCTCGCAGGGCATCGGTGCAGTTATCGCGCGGCGCCTGGCGGAAGCCGGGTGCCAGGTCGTCATCGGGCACTACCCCTCCGGCGCCTGCCAACGCGACGCGGAGGCCCTCGCGGCCGAGATCGAAGCCGAGGGCGGTCGTGCCCGACCTGTGCCCGGCGACGTCAGCCAGCCCGAGGCCGCCGCCGCCATGGTCGCACAGGCCGTCGCCTGCTTCTCCCGCCTCGACCTCCTCATCAACAACGCCGGCATCCTGCGCGACAGAACGTTGCGCAAGATGGAACCTGCCGACTGGGAAGCGGTTATCGCCACCAACCTCACCGGCGTATGGGCGTGCTGCCGCGCCGCGGCCGAGGTGCTCGCCGACGAAGGGCGCATCGTCAGCCTTGCCTCCATCTCCGCACAGATGGGCTTCTTCGGACAGAGCAACTACGCTGCCGCCAAGGCCGGCGTCATCGGCCTCACCCGCGTGCTCAGCAAGGAACTCGCCAAGCGCCGCATTACCGTGAACGCGGTCGCCCCCGGGGTGATTCAGACCGCGATGGCCGACGCGATTCCGGAAGCGGTGCGGGCGCAGATGCTCCCTCAGATTCCCCTGGGCCGCTTCGGTGAACCGCGGGAAGTCGCAGATGCGGTGCTCTTTCTGTGCTCACCGCTCGCCGGCTATATCACCGGGCAGACGATCAACGTCAACGGCGGCTGGTACTGCGGGTAGGAGAGGCGAAGGAGGACCTGGTGGCCTGTCGGATCGTGTCGCCTGAGGAAGCGGCCCGTCTCATCAAAGACGGTGCGACGGTGGCCGTGGGCGGCTTCATCGGCGCCGGGCATCCGGAGTGCGTGGTATCGGCCCTCGAGCAGCGCTTCGCGGCCCAAGGCCACCCGCGGGACCTGACGGTGATGTATGCCGCCGGCCAGGGCGACCGCGCGCACCGCGGCTGCAATCACTTCGGGCGCGAAGGGTTAGTCAAGCGCGTCATCGGCGGCCACTGGGGCCTCGCCCCCAAGCTCGGCGCCCTCAGCCAAGCGAATCTCATCGAAGCGTACAACCTTCCGCAAGGCGTCATCTGTCACCTCTTCCGCGATATCGCCGCCGGCCGCCCCGGCGCGATCACTCGCGTCGGCCTGGGCACCTTCGTTGACCCGCGCCACGGCGGCGGCAAGCTCAACCAGAAGACCACCGAGGACATCGTCGAGCTGGTGCAACTGGGCGGCAAAGAATGGCTCTGGTACAAGGCCTGCCCCATTGACGTCGGCCTGGTGCGGGGCACGCGGGCTGACCGGGAGGGCAACATCAGCATGGAGCGCGAAGGGCTGATCGGAGACGTGCTGCCCATCGCCCAGGCCGCCCACAACTCCGGCGGCATCGTCATCGCGCAGGTGGAGGCGATCACGGATGAGCGCCTCGATCCCAAGAGCGTGCGCGTGCCCGGCATCCTGGTAGACGCCGTCGTCGTCGCGCCGCCGGACCTGCACTGCCAGACCTTCGCCACCCCCTACAACCCCGGCTTCAGCGGCGAGTCCGTGGTGCCCGAGTCCGCCCTCGAACCTATGCCCTTCTCCGAGCGCCGCGTTATCTGCGCCCGCGCCCTGCGCGAGATCCAGCTCGGAGACATCGTCAATCTCGGCATCGGTCTGCCGGAGGACATCGGCCGCCTGGCCACCGAACTGGGCCTTCGTGATCGCTTCACGCTCACCCTTGAATCCGGCCCCATTGGCGGAACCCCGGCCGGCGGGTTGGACTTCGGCGTCTCCCTGAATCCCTGCGCCATCATAGATCAGCCCTCCCAGTTCGATTTCTACGATGGCGGCGGACTCGACGCCGCGTTCCTCGGCCTGGCTCAGGCGGACGCGCACGGGAACGTGAACGTGGGCCGCTTCGGCTCTGTCATCCCCGGTGTCGGCGGCTTCGTCAACATCTCCCAGAACGCGAAGCACCTCGTGTTCTGTGGGACCTTCACCGCGAGGAACCTGGAGGCCGTCGTCGCGGACGGCCGCCTGCGCATCGTTCGAGAGGGCGAAGTCCGCAAGTTCGTGCGGGAGGTCGAGCAGATCTCTTATAACGGGTCTCTCGCGTTCGCCTCCGGCCAGCGCACCCTTTACATCACCGAGCGCGCGGTGTTCGAACTCCGCCGCGAGGGCCTGTGCCTCACTGAACTCGCGCCCGGCGTGGACTTGGAGAAGGACGTCTTTGCCCACATGGACTTCCGGCCGGCGGTCGAGGGGCCGAAGCTGATGGACCCTGAGTTGTTCCGGCCGGGAGGTGTGTCGTGAACCAGGGCGGCCGCGCGGTCTACGTGCTGGGCGCATGCCGCACCCCCATGGGGCGGTTCGGCGGCGCCTTCTCCGGCCTTACTCCAGCCGCGTTGGGGGCCGCGGCCGCCGCACCCCTCGTCGCCCGCCTCCGCGATCGCGCCGCCGTGGAGGAGGTGATCGTCGGCCAGGTCCTCCAGGCCGGCGCGGGGATGAACGTCGCGCGGCAGGTCGCGCTCGCCTCCGGCCTGCCCGAAGCCGTCCCGGCCTACACCGTCAACAAGGTGTGCGGCTCCGGGATGAAGGCCATCACGCTCGGCGCCTCCTCCATCGCCGGCGAGGAGGCCGACCTCGTCTTGGTTGGCGGCGTCGAGGTGATGAGCCGCGCCCCCTTCCTCCTCGGTAGCGAGGCGCGGGCGGGTTGGAAGATGGGCGATCTCACCGCCCGCGATTCCATGCTCTGCGACGGCCTCACCGATCCCACCCACCAGCTCCACATGGCCCGCACCGCCGAGGCCCTCGCCCAACGCATGGGCATCACGCGGGCGGCGCAAGATGCCTTCGCCCTCCAGAGCCAGCGCCGCTGGGCACAGGCGCAGGAGGCCGGGGCCTGGGCCGCGGAACTCGTGCCCGTGTCTGTGAAGGGCGGGTCGGTCACCGAAGATGAGACGCCCCGGCCGGCCACCACGGCCGAGGCCCTCGCCGGACTCCGGCCCGCGTTCACCGCCGACGGTACCATCACCGCGGGCAACGCCTCCGCGCTGGCCGACGGCGCCGCCGCCCTGCTGCTCGGATCGGAGAAGGCCGTGACGCGGACCGGCCTGGCGCCCCTCGCCCGCGTCACCGCGTGGGCCTCGGTCGGCGTGCCTCCGATGGACATGGGCTTGGGGCCGGTCGCCGCCCTGCGCCAGCTCTTCGCCGCGACCGGCACGACCCCGGACGACTACGACCTCTTCGAGATCAACGAGGCCTTCGCCGCGCAGGTCCTTGCCTGTCGTGCCGAACTCCCCCTCCCCCTCGACCGACTGAACCTCCGCGGCGGCTCCATCGCCCTCGGTCACCCCCTCGGCTGCACCGGCGCCCGCCTCGTCGTCTCTCTCCTCCACAGCCTGACCGCGCACCGCGCCGCCCGTGGCCTCGCCTCCCTCTGCATCGGCGGCGGCATGGGCATGGCGCTGGCCGCGGAAATGACCTGACGGCGCGTCGGCGCTACATGATCCCCTGCAGGTAACTCGCCAGGTTGGTCGGCGCGCCACTGATGCTCAGCTTCCGCCGAATCCGCTCCCGGTGCCGACTGATGGTCGCCGGCGATACGCCCCGCATTTCGGCCACCTCCTTCGTGGTCAGGCCGGTGCGGATCAGATTGCAGATCGCGATCTCCGTCGGGGTCAGCGCGCGGTGTACCTCCGACAGCCGGCTGATGAAGGGGGAGGTGATCTCCTCCAGCCCATCGCGCAGCAGCTCGACGTACCGCCGCTGTCCCTTGGGCACCTCCATAGTCAGCGCGTAGATCATCGGCATCAGCACCTTCTCCACGTTCGCCTTGATCTGGCGCTGCAGGCCGAGCTTCTCCTCCTCGATGCGCGCCAACACCGCCCGCAGCGCCGCGTTCGCCTCTTGGAGAGCCTGGCGTTCCACCCGCAGTTGACGGTTCGTATCCTGCAGATCGTTCTCGGCCGAGATCCGTTGCGCCATCGCCGCAATGTGCTCCGCCACCGCCTCCAGCAGGATACGCTCCTCCCGCAGGAACGGGCCTTCGTAGGCCGGAGGCCGCGCCTCCAGGTAGCACACCTCCACCTCCCCCACCGGTTCCTGGTAGAGCAGGATGCGCGCGCTCTGCCGCCACTTCGTCACCCGAAACCCGTGGCTCTTGACGACCCCGCCCTGAAACGTGATCCGGGCCGCCGTCACCTCCGGGTACTGCCACGCCGGCGGCAGCAGCGCCACCACCCGCGGCAGCACCTCCTCCAGTGAGTCCGACTCCTGCCGGGCAAGCTGAGCCAGGCCGTACAGGCAGTTGAGTTCCTTGATCCGCTCGTGCAGCGCGTGCTCGAGTGCGGCCGGCGCCACCTCCTCCACCGGTATCACGCGCCATCGCCCCGGGGGCGACTCCTCCGCCTGCACCGGCTCTTCGGAGATGACGTCCTCTGGCATCAGCGGCCTCCCGTTCTCCCACTCCCCGTAGGCATTCTGTAGGTATCAAGAGTGCAACGACGCCGCCCTCTAGCTATAGGCGGGCCGAGTGCATTCTTTAGGTATTTACGCCTCCCATGGTAGCGCGTACCCTGTCTCAAGTCAACCGTTCACTTCCGCTGCGCTGGGGAGCCGACCATGTCTGTCCGATCACTTGAGGCCATCATTGATGGCCGCCGCAGTCAGCCACAGCAGTTGGTCGAAGTGCTGCTAGACGTACAAGAGGAAGCCGGCTATCTCTCCCAGGCCTCCATGTCCGTGGTGGCGCGCGAGCTCGGCGTGCCCCTGATCGAGGTCTGCCGGGTCGCCAACTTCTACAAGGCCTTCTCCCTTACCCCGCGGGGCAAGCATCTCATCACCGTCTGCCTCGGCACGGCCTGTCACGTGCGCGGGGCGCCCCGCGCGCTCGACCAGGTGGTGGCCCAGCTCGGCGTCTCGCCTGGGGCAACGACGGAGGACGGCCTCTTCACCCTCGAGGTGGTCAACTGCCTGGGCACATGCGCGCTCGGGCCGGTGGTGGTGCTGGACGGCGTGTACCATCCCGCGATGACGCCCCACAAGCTCAGCCGGTTGGTGGAGCGCGTTCGCGCGGCGGACAAGGACCCCGTCCATGCCTAGAGTCGCCTCCCGGGAGGAGCTGAACCAGCTCGGTGCGCGCCTCGCGACCGCGCGCGCGGGCGTCGCCGCCACCCTCGCCGTCTGTTGGGGCCCTGGCTGTCAGGCCTCCGGCTCCCTGCACGTGGTCGAGGCCTTGCAGGCCGAGATCCGCAGGCAGGGACTCGAGCACCGCCTCCGGGTGCGGGCCACCGGTTGCCACGGCTTCTGCGAGCAGGGGCCGATCGCGGTGCTCGAGCCGGAGGGCACCTTCTACTGCCGCCTCACGTCCGAGGACGCGCGAGACATCGTCGCTGCGGCGGGCAAGGGCGAGCTGGTGGAGCGGCTGCTCTACACCGACCCCGTCTCCGGTGGAAAGATCGTCCGCGAAGCGGAGGTGCCGTTCTACAAACTCCAAGAGCGGACGCTGCTCGCCTTGAACCGACAGGTGGACCCGCGCACAATCGAGGACTACCTCGCCATCGGCGGCTACGCGACCCTCGCACAGGTGCTCACCGGCGGGCAGACTCCCGAGGCGGTGATCCGCGAGATTGCGGACGCCGGTCTGCGCGGCCGCGGCGGCGGCGGCTTCCCCACCGCGCGCAAGTGGTCTGAGTGCCGCGCCGCCCCCGGGGAGGAGAAGTATGTCATCTGCAACGCCGACGAAGGCGACCCCGGCGCCTACATGGACCGCGGCCTGCTCGAAGGCAATCCCCACCTCGTCTTGGAGGGCATGCTGATCGGCGCCTACGCCGTCGGCGCACAGCAGGGCTACATCTACGTGCGCCGCGAGTATCCCCTTGCGGTGAAGCACGCGAAGCTCGCGGTGCAGCAGGCGCGCGACTACGGCCTGCTCGGCGAGGACATCCTCGGCACCGGCTTCACGTTTGACGTCGAAGTCGCGCGCGGCGGCGGGGCCTTCGTCTGCGGCGAGTCCACCGCCCTCATGGCCTCCCTCGAAGGCAAGGTCGGGGAACCCCGCCCGAAGGACGTCCACACCGTCGTCGAGGGCCTGTGGAACAAGCCCACCGTCCTGAACAACGTGGAGACCTGGGCCAACGTTCCCCTCATCCTCCACCACGGCGCCGCCTGGTTCGCCGGGAAGGGCACCGCCCGCAGCAAGGGCACCAAGATCTTCGCCCTCACCGGCCAGGTCAAGAACACCGGCCTGGTTGAGGTGGCGATGGGCACGCCGCTCCGGCGCATCGTGTTCGACATCGGCGGCGGGGCCAGCAACGGCGCCGCCATCAAGGCCGTGCAGACCGGCGGCCCCTCCGGCGGCTGCCTCCCCGTGGACAAGTTCGACCTTCCCGTGGACTTCGAGGCCCTCGCCGAGGCCGGCTCGATGGTCGGCTCCGGCGGCATGGTGGTGATGGACGAGCATGCCTGCATGGTGGACGTCGCCCGCTACTTCCTCGCGTTCCTGCAAGACGAGTCCTGCGGGAAGTGCGTGCCCTGCCGGCTCGGGATTGATCGCATGCTGGAGATCGTCACCGACCTCACCGAGGGGCGGGGCACGCCCGAGCAGTTGGTCCTGCTCGAGGAGCTGGCCGAGACGGTGCGGGAGACGTCGCTCTGCGCGCTCGGGAAGACCGCGCCCAATCCGGTGCTCTCCACGCTGCGCTACTTCCGGGAGGAGTACCAGGCCCATCTCGACGGCCGCTGCCCGGCCGGCGTCTGCCGCGCGTTGATCGAATACGTCATTGACTCCGAGAAGTGCATCGGCTGCGGCCTCTGCGCGCGGGCCTGTCCGCACCAGGCCATCGAAGGCGAGAAGAAGCAGCCCCACCGCCTCGACCCGACTCTCTGTCAGCGGTGCGGGATCTGTGTCGCCGAGTGCAAGTCCCAGGCCATCCGCCTGCGGTAACGAGGTACGCTATGCTCCCGAAAGTGACGCTGACCATTGACGGCGCCATCCTCCGCGTGGAGAAGGCGAAGAGCGTGCTGGACGTCGCCCTCGACTACGGCATCTGCATCCCCCACCTCTGCCACCTCCCCAACATGTCCGACTTCGGCGCCTGCCGGCTCTGCATCGTGGAGCATATCGAGCGCGGGCGCGCCAAGGTGACTACCTCCTGCACGCTGCTGGTGCAGGAAGGGATGGTGATCCGCACCAACACCGAGCGCATTCGCCACCTCCGCAAGAACGTGGCCGAGCTGCTCGTCGCCCAGGCGCCGAACTCGCGCGCCATCCAGGACATCGCCGTGCGTTGCGGGGTGACGAACGTGCGCTATCCGTTCCGCAACGAGAGCTGCGTGCTCTGCGGCCGCTGCGTGCGGGTGTGCACTGAGCAGTGGGGCGCACGGGCGCTCGGCTTCGTGGGCCGCGGCAAGGACCGCCACGTGGACCACCCCTTCGGCGTCCGCCCCGACACCTGCAAGCGCTGCAACAACTGCATTCAGCTCTGCCCCATGACGATCACCCCCTGCGGCGGGCCCATGAAGCCCGGCGAGGAGCGCCTCTGCGGCCAGTGCGAGTCCCAGCTCCTCACCACCCTCGAGATGCCTGACACCTGCGTGCTGTGCGACCTCGGCCGCGGGTTCGCCTGCGCCCGGCACAACTAGTGCCGTGGTCCGGTCGGCCCGGGGCGGTGCTCTCCCGCGGCGCGCCCCAGGCCATTCCGGCTCTCAGCCGCCTTGACACGCCGCCCTGGGGATGTAATACTCTTACTGGTAAGAGTAGGAGTCAGACCCATGAAAGTGAGCACGAAGGGCCAGGTGACGATTCCGCTGGAGATCCGCGAGCAGCTCGACCTCCAACCCGGCGCCGAGGTGGACTTCCAGGTGGAGGGGGCGGCGGTGAAGATCATCCCAGTGAGGCACGCGCGCCTCCGCGGCCGGCGCGTGGTGGAACGTCTCCGCGGGCGGGGCACGGTCAAGCTCACCACGGACGAGATCATGGCGATGACCCGGGGCGAAGGGTGAGTGGCGTCTTGGTGGACAGCAACGTCCTCCTCGACGTGCTCACGGAGGACCCGGTCTGGTTCGCCTGGTCTTCGTCCGCGCTCGAACGGTGCGCGAACCAGAGCGCGCTGCACATCAACGCCGTCATCTACGCGGAGGTGTCGGTAGGGTTCGACACCATCGAGGAAGTCGAGGCCGCGCTCCCCGGGGACACATTCCGCCGACTCCATCTGCCCCTTGAGGCCGCCTTCCTTGCCGGGAAGGCCTTCGTGCGCTACCGGCAGCGCGGCGGCATCCGTACCTCCACACTGCCGGACTTCCTCATCGGCGCGCACGCGGCCGTGGCGGGGCTGCGGCTGCTGACGCGCGACGACACGCGCTATCGCACCTACTTCCCGACGCTCTCCTTCATCTCCCCATCTGCGCCGTAGCCCAGACAGCAACGCGTCTACCCCGGCCCGCCGCTCGCCTGAATGGGCCACAGCTCCTCCAACACGCCCCCGCGGACGATCCACATGCGGCGGTAGAGGTTGTTCGTAGTGCAGCCATGCGATGGCAGTAGCTTGACAAGGTCGCCTGCTTTTACTGGCAGGCCGTCAATGATGGTGTGCTCCTCCGCCACCTTGCGCACTTCCCCCTCGGGGTGGCCGAGCACGACGGGCGGGCCGAACTCCCCTCCCAACCCCTTGGTCCCCACGTCAACGACGGCGCGGCCCCCCGCCGTCGAGATCACTGTCGCCAGCACAAACCGCGCCGCCTCGAACTCCGGCCGCACCTTCCGATAGGCCGCGTCCATCAGCGCGTAGCTCCCTGCCTGCACCTCGTCCACCCCGGGGGTGTTGCCGGTCAGGTCGTAGGTCCCCGTACCGCCGCTGGAGACGATGCTCACTGGCAGGCCGGCGGCCTCCACCTCGCGCCGGGTCGCGAGGAGTAGGTCCATCGCCTCTTCCACCAGCTTCCGTCGCTCCTCCGGGTCCGGTCGCATCACCGCGTGCCCTTCATATCCCTGGAGGCCGTCGAAGCGCAGCCCGGGCGTCTCCGCCACGCGGCGCGCCAACTCGACCGCGGCCGGTCCAGGTGGGACGCCGCACCGGCCCATCCCGATGTCCACCTCCACTAGCAAGCCGAGGGTCACCCCGGCCTCCCGCGCGGCCGCGCCGAGGTCGGCGACGTTCCCGGCCGAGTCCACCGCGGCGCGCACCAGGGCTCCCTGGTTCAGCGCCGCGAGGCGCGCCGGCTTCCCCGCGCCCACGACCTGGTTGGCGATAAGCACATCAGCCAGGTCCCCGGCCACCAGCGCCTCCGCCTCCGCCAGCGTCGCGCACGTCATCCCCGTGGCCGACCCCGCGGCAAGCTGCGCGTGCGCCAGCGTCACGCACTTGTGCGACTTGAAGTGCGGCCGCAACTTGCACGCCCGCTCCCGAAAGTAGCGGGCGAGGTACTGAAGATTGCGCTCCAGCGCCTGGGGATCCACCACCAGCGCGGGGGTGGGAAGGGCCGTGATCGGTCGCCCGATGAAGGAAGAGGGGTCGGCCATGGTGCGTCCCGTTCTACTCCGTGCCCTCCACCATTCGGCAAGTGGCAAGCCGCGCCTGCCGGCAGGGCGGCTTTGGCCCGCCGCACTGACATGGGGACAGGCACGGGCGGACGACACGCCCCAGCCGGTCCCCGGCCTGAGCACCGGCCCGGGGAGCGATCCCTGGGCCGGAGGCTTCTCCGCACGCGGCTTGAGGACCGGGGCCGGGTCGGCTATAATCCTTGCCGGAGCGTGCCATGGCAGAGCGGGAGACGGTCGCGCTGAATCGGAAGGCGCGACACGACTACGACATCATCGAGACCTTCGACGCGGGGATCGTGCTCACCGGCACGGAGATCAAGTCGGTGCGCGCCCACCGGGCGGACCTGAAGGACTCGTTCGCGGCCGTCGAGGAGGGGGAGATGTGGCTGCACAACATGCACATCAGCCCCTACCAGCCCGGCTGGCGGGACAACCCGGCTTCGCGGCGCAGCCGCAAGCTGCTGATGCATAGGAGAGAGATCAACAGACTGATAGGAAGGACGGTGGAGAAAGGCCTGACGATCGTGCCCCTGAAGCTGTACCTGGAGCGGGGGTTTGCGAAGGTGGAGCTGGGCCTGGCCCGGGGCCGCCGGCAGTACGACAAGCGGGAAGCGATCGCGGAGCGGGAGGCGAAGCGGGAGGAGGACCGGGCGTTTGCGGAGCGGCAGAAGCGCGGGGAGTGAAGGCAGAGAGTTGAGAGTTGAAAGTAGAGAGTAGCGCGCGGGAGACGACGACGGGGACGGGACGGGCCGCGGACCGGGGCGGGGTGACCGTGCGGGCGGTGGTGATCTCGCTGGCGCTGGTGCTGCTGCTGGCGCCGGTGAACTACCTGGTCGAGCTGAAGTGGTACAAGGGGGAGTTGTCCTCCGGAGTGCCAGCGCCGATGCCGGTGGTGATCGTCGCGCTACTGGCAGCGGCAAACGGGCTGTTCGGGCTGACCCGTCTAGGGAGGCGCTTCGGGCTGAGCCGCCGCGAACTGCTGGTGATCTTCGCGGCGGTATCTATCGGGGCACCGCTGGTGACGCACGGGATTCTCTTCTGGATCCTGCCGAAGGTGGTGGCCTTCTACTACCAGGCGCAGATCAAGCCGGAATGGGGGCAGACGTTCCTTTCCTACATCCCCCTCTGGTTTGCGCCGACCGACGTGCGCACGGTGACGGACTTTTTCCAGGGACAGAGCACGGTGCCGTGGGCCTTGTGGTGGACGCCGCTGGCGGCGTGGCTGGGGTTCTTCGTAGCGCTGTTCGTGTGCACGCTGTGCCTGATCTGCATCGTGCAGCGGCAGTGGATCACGCATGAGCGACTGGCGTTCCCGCTGGCGCAGATTCCGCTGGAGATGGTGCAGGAGAGGCGCGGGATCGGCCTGCTGCCGGGGCGGACGGCGTGGGCCTTCTGGGTGGGGGTGCTGATCGCGGGCGGGATCAACTTCCTCAACGTGCTGTCCCGCAAGTATCCATCACTGCCCTCGATTCCGCTGTTCATCCTGGCCATGAAGCCGGTACCGACGGGGTGGATGGCGGGGCTGGGCGAGATAGATATCGTGTTTGAGCCGTGGCTGATTGCGCTCGCGTTCCTGGTGCCGAAGGAACTGTCCTTCTCCTGCTGGTTCTTCTGGATCGTGAACCGGGCCTTAACGGTGCTGGCGGTGATGATCGGGACGACGGGGCAGGCGCCGGACTCGTACAGCACGGACTTCCCGGCGTGCTTCTACCAGGGAGGCGGGGTGGCGCTCGCCTTGCTGATCTGGGTGCTCTGGATCGGGAGGCAGCACCTGGCGCGGGGGCTGCGGCTGGCGCTGACGGGCGGACGCGACGCGCAGGAAGCAAAGGAGCCGCTCTCTTACCGGTGGGCCGGCATCCTGATGGTGGTTTCGTTCGCGTGCATGGTCTACTTCTGCTGGGCGGCGGGGTGCCGGGTGTGGTTCGGGGCGCTGATCATGGGATTGGTGGTGGCCTACTACGCGATGTGGGCACGGCTGCGGGCCGAGGCGGGGCTGGGATTCCTGCCGTTCCCGCTGGAGATCGGGAACGCGGCGGTGTCCCTAGTGGGGAGCCACGCGCTGACGCCTCGCGAGTTGGTGGCCTTGATCTCCGTGCGGTGGACGTACTTCCCCGGGTTCGGCTCGACGGCGGAGGTACTGACGGGGAACGCGCTGGAGAGCTACAAAGTCGCGGACGCGGCGGGGGTCAATGCGCGGCGGCTGACGCGGTTGATGGTGGCCTGTTTCCTGGTGGCGCTGGTCTTCGGGACGTGGGTGCTGCTCACCGCGTTCTACCGGGAGGGGTACTTCGGCCTGCTCGCGTCACGGTCGAGCTGGCCCCCGTACCAGACGCTGAATGACGGGGGGCGGATCTTCAGCGCGCTGACGGACCTGAACAAGCCGGACCCGCGCGGCTTCATCGCCATCGGGGCGGGGGCGGCGGTGACGGTGCTGCTGGGGGCGATGCGGCTGCGTTTCTGGTGGTGGCCGTTCCATCCGCTGGGCTACCTGGCGGCGAACTGCTGGGGGATGCACTGGTCGTACATGCCGTTCTTCCTGGGGTGGGTAGGCAAGGTACTGGTGATCCGGTACGGAGGGCTTCGCCTCTACCGGGCGGCGGTGCCCCTGGCGGTGGGGATCATCGTGGGTCAGCAACTCAACGCGGGGCTGTGGGCGATCGTGGCGCTATGGACGGGGGGGAGGGTGTGAGGGGCTGACTGGATCGCAGCCCCAGCACCCTCAGCCGTATACTTGCAGCCGCCTACAACCGCGGCTTGCAGAGGATCTCGTGGACCTTCACGTCCTTGATGCGGTTGCTGGTGGAGGCGGTGGCGAGCATAGCCGTGTCCGCGCCGCGGCCGGAGCCGGCGACAACCAGGACCTGTTCGCCGCGGTCCACCATTCCGCCGTCGCAGGCCATGAGCAGGATCTCCACGCACACCTTCGTGCCCTGCCCGAAGACGCGCAAGAGGTTCGCCATCGCCGTGGGCGCGGTCGTCCCGTAGAAGTCGTTGGTGTGGAAGAGCATGGTGCTCCAGTGGACGCGGTGGCCGGCCTGCTCCAGCTCGGCGGCCACGGCCATGTCGAAGCGCTCTTCATCGCGGAAGCCGCGCTGGTGGGGGATGACGACGAGCTTGACCGCCGTGTCGCGGAAGCAGGCCAGCGCCGCCCGCGCGGTCTCGCCCGTGGTGGAGGCGAGGACGACGCGGGTGATGCCGGCCTGGGCCGCGCGGGCCTTGACCAGCGCGAGCACCGCGGCCGTGTTCTCCTTTCCGGGTTCGTCGAAGTAGGTGACGGTGGATTCCATCGCTAACGCTCCTTTCCCGCCGTGGATACTCTCACCGCCTCACTTCCGCGCCGCCGGGCCAGTGCCTGCCGCCGCCAAGGCCCGCTCCAGGTGCGCGACCGCCTCCTCCTCATGAATCTTCACCTCCAGCACGAGGCGGCGCAGCGCCTGCCGCACTTCGGGGCGCGTGATGGTAACGCAGTGCTCCTCCGCAGCTTCCAGAGGGATGTGCTCCGTGGCGCGGCGCAAGACCGCGACCTCCTCGGCATAGCTCGCCGCGGCCCGTGCGAGATGCTCGGCGCCTGGCAGGTCTTCCTGTGCCACGCCGGTCAGGAACTCGGCCGCGTACCCGCGTGTCGTGACCAGCAGCCACAGGCCATTGAACATCATCAGCTCGACCTTGGCCCAGCGCGCCCAGATATCGTCCTCCGGGTTATCGGCAAAGCGCGCGTCGTTCAGAAACTCCTCCGCCAGCGGATCGTAGGCGGCCAGGCCGCAGTGCAGCTCCGGGCCGCCGCGTTCGCCCAGCTCCACCACCGCGCGGACCACCGGCCGGTGTGCCAGCTCTACCGCCCACTCCAGCGCGTCGCGCAGCACCTTGCGGCGCGCCGGAGGCCGGCTCTTGGCGCCAGGCACGATGAGTCCATAGCAGCCGGGGTACCAGTCCTCGACCCGGAAGTAGCCGCTCTCCGTGGTCTCGTACTCACCCCCGAAGGCCTGGAAGTAGCTGCGCCCGTAGAGCACCGCACCGCCCTTGTCGTAACCCGTGATCACGCACGGCTCGGGGTTCTTCGTACCCGGAGGGCCGACCACGCCCAGGCCGATCACTGGCCGCCCCGCGTCGATGCTGTCCACGACCAGCCGCCGGAACCGCTCCTCGTTGCCGGGCCGGGCGTGCTCGTAGTCTGCGAGGTAGGTGTAGGTATAGCCAAGCGGAGCGAACGTCCGCCGCACGGCCTCTTCGCCGATCAGGAGGTAGTTGCACATCCACGGGCCGGCGTCGCGGTGCCAGAAAAACCGGAACGCGGCGCCGCACAACCCCATCATCTCCGCCAGCGTCACGTCCGGCTGGAGCGCCTTCAGGCACGCGTAAGCCGAACCTTCGTACGTCAGCCAGATCGACTCCCAGGGCACCTCACGGATGCCCTCCACCACCCTGCGCACGCGCTTGCCGAATTCCTCACTGGGCGCATGCTGCTTCAGCGTGTCTTCCACCATCGCCATCGTCCTTTCGCGCAGCTTGGTGCGGGCCGCGTGCAGCCGGTTCTTCACTGTGCTCACCGGCACGTCGAGGAACTGGCCCACGTCGGCGAGGGAGTACCCGTTGATGTAGAACAGCGTGGTCGCTTCCCGCTCTCGCTCCGGCAAGGCGCGGATCGCCCCCAGCACCGTCGCCTGGGCCTCGCGCTGGTGTACCACCTCCTCGGGCCCCGGGCGGCCGTCCGGCACCTCCTGCCCGGCTTCCAGCGACACCGTCGGGACGCGCTTGCGTCGGGTGATGCGGTCGCAGTACTTGAGCACCAGCCGGCGCAGCCACGAGGGGAAAGCGTGCGGCTCCTGCAGCGTCTTCATGTCCAGGAAGGCCTGGATGAACGCATCCTGGGCCGCATCTTCCGCGAGTTGGAAGTCCCCCAGCACCGAGTAGGCATAGCCGACCGCCATGTCCTCGAACTGGTGCACCAGCACATCGAAAGCCGCCAGGTCTCCGTGCTGGGCTGCGACGACGTTTGCTCTCCACTCCGGTGCCGGCATGATCGTATCTCTGGGCCTCCACAGGTAATGCCCCGCGCGGGGCGCGAAAGGTCTTGTGGGAGATGGTTACCTCCGCCAGCATCTTCCGTCGCAGAGGAGAGAAGCCTGCCGGGAACGAAGGCCGCCGCACACCTCCGCCGCGAACAGCGAATCACTTCATGATGAGTGTGCCATCGAAGCGCCTGATATCCTCGACCGTCTCCGCGTAGAGCGGCGGCAGGTCAGGCAGGTCATCCATGGGGAAGAAGCGGCAGTCCGTCGTCTCATCTGTTCGTAGGCGGGGCTGTCCCGTCCACTCGCGCACGAGGAAGACGACGGTCAGCATCTGCCGGTGGTTACCGTGGCGGTCGACGTAGCTGAAGCGCGGGGCAGAGTAGATGGCGACCGGCAGCGCGCGAACGACCTCCAGCCCGGTCTCCTCTCTCACCTCGCGCACACAGCAGTCCAGCACCGACTCGCCGAGCTCCATCGCACCGGCGGGGAAACCCCACCGACCGGAGTCTCTCCTTCGGACAAGCAGGACGCGCCCCTCGGCGTCCATGAGTACGGCTCTCGCTCCAGGGACGATAAGCGGCCTCTTTCCCACCAGGGCGCGCAGTTGCCCCTCGTAGGATTGCTCCCAGGTGATCGGGTCGGCGGTGTCAGCCATATGCATTCAACCTTTCACAAGCACGCGTGCCGCCCTGGCGGCGACGAGTTGGCAGGGGAGGCAGTAGGGGGCGATCTCCTCGCCTGGAGGAAGTGACACTTGTTCGTACGCGGTGAGATGCTCCTCGGCCTGATGATAGGCGACGTGGCCGTAGAGGCTGAGGAGGAAGTCGTCCTTGCGGCCTAAGGCCCACAGCCCAGCGAGGTAGTCGGCGAGAGGCCAGTCGTCGAGGTGATCGCCGAAGCGAGTCATGCCGCAAAACTGGCCGCCGGCCGAGAGGCGGGCCTCCACGAGGCGGTTGGCGAGCGCGGGCGGAAGTAGGCCGCTGGAGAGCAGCTCGGGCCAATAGCGGTAGTTGGTATAGCAGGCGAGTAGGCCGTCAGTGAGGGATTGGGGGCGAGGCGCGGGCTCCAACTGGGGCGAGAGCCACCAGTCGTCGGGGTCGGCCGGCCAGGTGTGTTGAATAGCGAGCAGGGTGTCGGCCGCGAGGGCGTCGGCAGTATGGTGGAGCGTTTCTTGCCAGGAGCCGGGCGCGTCGCCGAGCTGCGCCCGGACGCCGGCCCAGCGGCGCAGGCCGGCCGCCAGCCAGGCGTTGTTGTGGAAGTAGGTCGCCACCTGGGTGCGGGTGTCGGCCTCGGGGACGCCGACGAGCAGGCCGCCGTGCTTCTCCGCCTCCTGCCGCAAACGCAGAAGCCGGCGGGCGAGGCGGTCGAGGCGCCGGAGGGCCTCTTCGTCAAGCCAGTCGCCGGGGCCCGCGCGATCGAGCAGCAGGGCCGCGGTGTGGAGCAGTTGGCCGTGTTCGCCGAGCGAAGGGCCGTAGTAGGCAATGCTGCCGTCGTCGTTGACGAAGTGGAGCAGCCAGTAGCGGAACAGGCGGCCGGCGCGTTCACTCAGCCCCCACGCGGAGAGCGCGTCCACGGCGGCGATGATGGTGGGCGGGAAGCCATCGTGCTCCTCCGCCGCGTACTGCTTCGCGCCGTACTTCGGGTGACCGCCCTGGAAGGTGGCGCCGATATGGGCGAGGCCCACCTTCACCGATAGATCGAGGAAGGGGTGCCCGGTGTTCACGGCCGGAGTCGTAACGATGTCCTCGGCCGCGGCGGCGATGGCGCCGGGATCGAAGGCCGGTTCGCCGCGGGTGGGCGCGTAGAGGCCGAGCACGGTGTCGAGATCAGGGGACGCGCCCGCGAGCGGGCCCTCTCGCACGGGGTCCTCTCGCATCGCCTGCCAGCCGGGTTGGGCGTGGGCGCCGGAGTGCTCGGTCACGGGGCGATGTTTCGGGCGGAGAGCGGAGCCCTCCTGCCGCCGCGGCCGCCCCTGCACGATAGGGAGGGATAGCCGCGGGGCGAAAGAGACGCCAGGAGCATTGTTATGTCGAGGCCGGAGCCGCTGCGCGACATCATGGTCCGCGCGCAGGCGCGGCACGTGCTGGTGCCCGCCTTCAACATCGCCCACCTGCCGATGGTGGCGCCGATCTGTGAGGTGCTGGTCGAGGAGGAGTGCTTCGCCCTCTTGGAAGTGGCTCGGCCGGACATCGAGCGCTTTGGCGCGCAGAGCCTGGAGGCAGTGGCGGAGGCCTATCGCCGGGAGGCCGATCCGCATTACGTGCGGCTGCATCTCGATCACGTGCCGGTGATCGATGAGGAAGGTCGTCGCGTGGACTGGCGGCCGATGCTGGAGGAGGGGCTGCGGCTGGGCTATGACTCGGTCATGGTGGACGGATCGCGGCTGCCGCTGGAGGGGAACATCGAGGTCACCCGCGCAGTGGTGGCCATGGCGCGCGACTATGGGGCCGCGGTGGAGGCCGAGTTGGGCGCGGTGTTGGGCCACGAGCCGGGGCCGCTGCCGGATTACGAGGAACTGCTGGCGACAGGGCAGGGCTTCACCTCGCCCGAGGAGGCGCGGCGGTTCGTGCAGGAGACGGGGGTGGACTGGCTCTCCGTGGCC
>Ga0315282_10000959_pt1 | contig 56058 bp, 59 predicted proteins | sample YL17G07_20_MG_FD_203693 | JGI IMG/M metagenome (GOLD analysis project Ga0315282, IMG submission 203693) | Sediment microbial communities from Yellowstone Lake, YNP, Wyoming, USA - YL17G07_20 | ecosystem: Environmental > Aquatic > Freshwater > Lake > Sediment | place: USA: Wyoming | collected...
ATCAGCAACGGGACATTGCCTGGATACTGCCTGTTGATAAGCCATTCAAAGCCAATGAGCGCGCTTATGGATCCCCACAGGACATAGTAATACGCATCCCGCATCACAGGCCTTTTGTGCAGCTCTCTTGGCCGGATGACAAAGCCCAACACAAGATAACCTATACCGACCTCGATCAAGAATACAGGGATGAAGAGAATCCATTCTTGGTTCTGCGACCACGCAACCAGAAGAGCGATTGCGGCCGAAAAGAGAACATATGCTACTATAAAACTCTCATAATTGCTTTTTGCGTGGCCAGAGCTCATATCCTTCACTCCAGGTGGTCATCGTCATGCTGGTTTAAGGTTTTTGCCGATTCATTGGGGCTGTTTCTCACAGGCTTCCTCGTGCAAGTGGTCGCGGAACGCCCTCCAAATTGGCTACTTCCTCTTACCCGCCTTCAGTTCTCTCAACAGTTCATCCACTCGGTTGAGTCCCGCTAGCAGATAGTCCTTCGGCGGGCCCGTCCCAATCCGCATGTAACCGTCCATGCCGAAGTGGTCCCCGGGGACGATCATAACGGATTTCTCCGTTCGCAGGCGCTCCGCGAGCTTCCAGGAGTTGATCTTCAGATTGTACTTCACATAGCATATCGCGCCCGCGGTCGGCGGCACGTGCGAGAACATCGAGCCGTGGTCCTTGAGCCAGTTCCTCACCGCAGGGTAGTTCTTCTGAAGGATCGAACGGGTCCGGGCGAAGATCCATTCCTGCTTCTTCGGCTCGAGGGCGATCTGCGCCAAGTGGTCGGAGAGCTTCGCTGGCGTGAGCGTCAGATAATCGTGATGCTGCTTGATGTCCTCGATCTTCTTCGGTGGCCCAACCAGCCACCCGGTCCTCAGGCCGGCCAGCCCATACGCTTTGCTCAGGCCGTTCGTGATCAGCGTCTTGCTATGGTATCCCCACAGGGACTCTGTCTGTGGACCGACCCGCTCGGCTCCCTGGTAGACCTCGTCGGAGAGCAACCACGCGCCGGAGTCCTTCGCTGCGTCTATCAGAGCCTTCCTCTGATCCTTTGCCATGACCGCTCCCGTTGGGTTGTCCGGGTTGCAGACCTGTATCGCCTTGGTCTTCTTCGTGACGAGGCGCTTTATGTCCTCGGGATCGAACTGCCAGCCAAGGTCCTCCCTGAGCTTCAGGGGCTTCACCTTCAGGCCCCAGGTCTTCGCGAGGCCCCATGTCTGCATGTAGTTGGGGACCATGATGACGATCTCGTCGCCCTTCTCGAAAAGATTCCATGCGGCCAGGAAGTTCGCCTCGGAGGAGCCGTTCGTCACTAAGATGTGCGCAGGGGTCGTGCCCTTGTACATCCTAGCGATCTTCGACCTCAATGCTGGTGTGCCGTCCGCCTGTGGATATCCCAGGGGCAGGTTGAGCAGTTCCTCGGCTGCCGTCTCACTCCCGAGCAGCTCCCTCAGCTGAAGGGCGTGGACGCCGCTCTCAGAGAGTTCGTAATCGACCAAGCGTTCGAATTTGGACTGCCACCGTTCCATCTCGAAAAGTTCAATCTTCAAGGTCCTCACCGCATAGGGGACATAAAGGCCTGGGTGAAAAAGGTTTCTGACTCAATCACCTGACGGACCGATGGGCTAGGATTGCCCCATCCGGCCAATCCTCGGTCAGACGCCGACGTATGATCCGATCTTCTTCTTCAGAGCTCGCTCGTAGACAAGCTGGGACGTGACGACATCCTGGACAGCGATCCCGGTCAGATCGCATATCGTGATCTCATCGTCGCTCTCCCGACCAGCCTTCCTGCCCAGGAGGACCTCGCCCAGCTCGGCATGGACATCCTTCTCGGTGATGGTACCATCCTCCAATGCGTGGTGCACCTCCCCCAGCTGAGCGCACTGCTTCAGGCTGTCGACCACTATCTTGTCAGCCTTACCGAGTAATGCAGTGTCGAGCTCCTGTTTCTCAGGGGAGTCCGAGCCCATCGCGGTTATGTGTGTCCCGGACCCGATCCATGCGGCCTTCACCAGTGGGGTCGAGCTCATCGTGGTCGTGACCACGATCTCGCTTCCGACTACCGCTTCCTCAATGGTCTTCGCGGGGGCGATCTTGGCCGTCAGGATCTTCCTCATATCTGCGATGTATTTCTTGACATTCTCAGGGTTTCTTCCCCAGACTCTCAGCTCGTCGAACTTGCGGACTTTGCTGAGCGCCTCGATCTGGAGCCGTGCTTGGGTGCCGGTGCCTATCACCGCGACACGTCTGACGGACTTCTTGGCCAACGCGCGTGCCGCCACAGCACCAGCTGCCGCTGTGCGGAGATCTGTCAAGAAGCACCTATCGACCTCGAAGCAGAGAGGGAATCCAGTCTTGGAATCGAAGAGCAAGAGCATTCCGTGGCTGGTCGCGAGACCGAGCTTGGGGTTATCGTAGAAACCTGAGGCGATCTTGACCGTATAAGTGTCATAGCCTTTGATGTATCCCGGCTTGATGTGTATGTCACCATTGTGGTCTGGAACCTGGAGTGCCACCGGGAAGGGTATCACGGCCCTCCCCGAGTTGTATGCCTTGAACCCGTTCTCTACGGCATCGATGGCATCCTCGATGGTCAGTACGGATTCGATCTCCTCCTTCGTTAGAACCAAGACTTTGGCACCTTTCTTCATTTCCTTTCGCTCCTGGATATCTCTTGATCGGATGGTGCGCGTAACTGCAACCTGAGAAAAAAAGGTGTTGGTCAAATATGGTCCTCCGTGAAATGCCGAGAAGGATTCATCTGAGCGCAGAATATCACAATCACGGCCCATCAAATCAGGGGCTCTCTGATGTCCGAGGGGATGGGCCACATCTTCTCCCACTCCGGATGGCATGTGGACCTTCGTGGAAACGGAACATGCTTACGATCTGCAACTGGCACGACCGTGCTTCTCCAGGTATTTCTGATGGTACTCCTCGGCAAGCCAGAACTCCTTCGCGGGAACGATCTCTGTCACTATCTTCTTCGCGAGGTACCGAGGCGTCTTCTGCAAGGCACCTTGTGATTCGATGGCCGCGGCTTTCTGCTCGGCACTGTGATAGAAGATGGCCGACCTGTACTGCGTTCCGAAATCTGAGCCCTGTCTGTTCAATTGTGTCGGGTCGTGAACCTCCCAGAAGGTCCTGAGGAGCTCTTTGAATGAGACCTTGGACGGGTCGAATTCAATCTCCACCGCCTCAGCATGACCTGTCGACCCCGCACAAACGTCCTGATATGTGGGGTTCTTGAAATCGCCGCCTGTGTACCCCACTCTCGTGGAGAGCACGCCAGGTACCGCAGAGAAAATCTGTTCCACATGCCAAAAACAACCTGCTGCGAATGTCGCCTTGTCCAATATCCTCATCCTCGGATGGTTCTAGACGGAAGGCGAGCAAATAGATTGTCCCAGAATTCGCGCGGCCTCCCACAACTGGGGGTTTTAGCAGGGTGCTTGCGTGTCAGGGGGATGATACTCTGTCATAGTGGCCCCCCGAGCGAACAGCCATCATCGCCTTTCCCTTGAAGATCTCCCTGAACTCGATGCGCTCTGGGCAGCGCTTATCACTGCCGACCCGGAATGTGCCGTCCTCGAGCATCATCATCGGCTCCTCCGTGCCGTCATTCTGAATGAGCACAAGAGCCCCCTTCCTTAGGACTACTCTGAAGTTCGATGGCCAACCGTTATATGCTCTGTAGTGACCGACGTAGGAATCCCACGTTTTCGGGTGGCTGAACACTCTCTTCCCAGCGTATAAATCCCTGGGGTACCAATCCGCACCATGAGAGACCTCAACTATTCTGCCACCCGCCCGCCCAAACTTGAACAGGAACAGATGATACGAAGGGTCATCCGTTAGGAATGTGTCCTTCTCGCGGTTCTCCAAGAGGATTGACTTGTTCCCTTCGACGAGGTGCAATCGGTCCCGCTGACTCCTGAAAGACAGACGTCTCCCTTCTGAGGAGACATACTGCCCCGCATACTCGGACGCATTCTTCACGTGATACGCATCTCGCGAAGGTGCCAGACCATGAAGGCTGCGACCTCGGATCGCGGCATTCACGATCGCGAGCGCGTTCATTGCGATGTTGTTGGAATCGACACACGAATTGTTGAGCGTGACGACACCGACACCGCTGTCCATATCCGCCAGTATCTCAGAGATGAACCCGAGCATGCCGCCAGTATGGCCAACATACGTGCGGCCTTTGACGGACTTTATGCCGAGACCAAGACCGTAGTGATCCCTCGAATCCGCATCGGATGCATCTACGAGTTTGTGGGTCAACATCTCGTAACTCCTTTCAGAGATTAAGCGACCTTTGGGCCCCCTACCCTTGTTCAGAAGCATCCTCACGTAGATTGCCATATCAGATGCGGTCGACACAATCGATCCATCCGCGGTGTCGCTCTCAAACCAAGGAGAGGGGGCGAGTCTCCCTCCTCTGGGGAGCGGGCGGTCGTCATGATAGGCCCCGTATCCAATGGGGAGGTGTTCCCTCATGTCGTTCCAGATCACCGTTTCGGTGTTCTTCATCCCCAGCGGGTCTGTCACGCGCTTCTTGATGATCTGGGCATTGCTCTGACCGAGCATCTCCTCGAGAACGAGCCCCAGTACCTTGTAGCCTGTGTTCGAGTAGTGGAAGAATCTCCCGGGTGGTGTGGACGCACCAATCCTCTCGAGGACAAGGGCTTCGGTGTACGCCGAAAGGGATTCATCAGTACCCATGATTATGCCCGCCGTGTGACTCATCAGATGCCTGAGGGTTATCGGCTTGAAACGCGTCTTGATCTTGAGCCATGGCAAGTATTCCGTCACCGGATTGTCGAGGTCTAGACTCCCTTTCTCCTGCAGTTGTAGCAGCACTATACTGGCGAACGACTTGCTTATCGACCCGATCTCGAACCTCGAGTCAGGGCGCATCCGTACCTTCCGTTCGAGGTCCGCGTACCCATGAGCGGATAGGTGCAGCAATCGTTCTTTGTTCGTGATCCCGACGACCAAAGCTGGAACGCCGGATGCTTTGAGATCCTGACGTGCGAACAAATCGATCTTCCCGAATGCATCTCTTAGCCGAGGCTCCGTTTTCCATACCCCCGTTGCTTATCCCAACAGTCTGTCCACGCTCTCGCCGAACACCTTCGTGTGGAAATCAACATCCTTCCTAGTTGTATAAGGAGATATCAGTGCCATATTGTGGAACGGAGTGAGCAGGATGCCCCTGTTCAAAGCCATCAGATGCATCAGACGCTCAAGCTCGTAATCCTTGCTAGCCTCGTACTCTCCACCGTTCCTTGGCGGTTTGGGAGTGTTGTGGTATTCTATCCTCACACCGAGCCTCACGACATGCCATGGGATTCCAGTCCTGTCGATGACGTTCTGAACGCCCTTCTCGAACCGCTTCGCGAGAGGGAGCATCTTGTCGAAGTTCTTCTTCGTGATCACCTGCTTCAGAGTGGCCCTCATGGCGGCGACGGCCAGCGCGTTACCCGTAAGCGTCCCACCAAGACCGCTCTCATCGGTCCCGTCGGAGAGAATCCGCTCCATCACCCTGTCCGCTACATACTGGCTTATCCCAAATGCAGCAATTGGCACTCCGCTCGCCAGAGGCTTTCCCATCGTGATGATGTCGGGCTCAAGATCATGAGCGGCAGTGTACCCACCGATGCCACAGCAGATTGTGTGCGTTTCGTCGATTATCAGAAGTGTTCCGTACTTCCTTGTGATTTCCCTCAACGCATCGTGATAGCCCGGATCTGGAAGGATGATCCCTCGGTTCGTCATCGCTGGCTCCATGAGAACACAGGCGACGTCCTTCGGCTCAAGCGCTCCCTCCAGGGCTTCGACATCATTGAACTCTATGACTTTCGTGGTCTCGGCCGGATCCACAGGGGGTCCTATGTTCCCGCTCCTCGGCACGACCCTGCCGCCTTCCAGGTTGACGAGCGTCTCATCTACTGTCCCATGATAGCAGCCGTTCACCACGAGTATCTTGCTTCTCCTGGTCACGTGACGAGCGAGTCGTATCGAGAACCTGTTGGCATCAGTCGCCGTCATGGCGATCTGCCAATAGGGAAGACCGAAGCGCTTCGACAGCTCCTCCCCGACCCAGACGGAGTCCTCAGTCGGCAGCATCGTTGTGATTCCTTTCCGGACCTGCTTGGTCACCGAGTCGACGACGGGTCCAGGCGAGTGGCCGAACATGGATCCAGTGTCCCCTAGGCAGAGATCGAGATAGCGGTGGCCATCCACATCAGTGACGTACGCACCTCTTGCTTCATTGACGAATATCGGGTATGGACCCGCCCATCTGACCATCCAGTTCATGGGCACACCCGCCAAGAGCGACTTCTTCGCCCTCTCGAACAGCTTCCTGGATCTCGAGTGGTCCCTGACGAAGACCTTCACTTCCTCAGCCATGAGCTTCTTGACTCGCGAACGATCGATTCTCTTCAAGTGGACAGCCTCTTGTTCGTCGCGCGCGCGAAATCGACTCGAACGTACTAATAACCTGCTTCTTGGGCACATCATGGAAACAGGAGAGCCTTTCTCGCGCATCCGCTCAGGAGTATGAATCTTAATCTATCCCTGTCGTTCTCTGTCCAGAAGGCGATTGAATGAAAGTAGGTGACAAGGCACCTGAGTTTGTGTTGAAGAACGAGAAGGGGGAAACCGTCAGCCTTAGGGATTTCATTGGGAAGAAAGCAGTCGTGCTCTTCTTCTACCCGAAGGATGGTTCGCCAGGCTGCACGAAGGAAGTCTGCGCTTTCAGGGACAGCTACGAGGCGTTCAAGGATGCTGGCGCAGAGGTCATAGGCATCAGTTCCCAATCTGAGGAGTCGCACAGCATCTTCTCGCTGAAGTTCAATCTGCCATTCACCCTCCTGGTCGATGAGCGAGCAACGGTCAGGAAGGCGTATGGTGTGCCTCCATCACTTGGCTTGATCCCGGGAAGGGTGACCTACGTCATCGACAAGGAAGGCACCGTCAGGCACATATTCAACTCGCAGATGAACCCTGAGAGACACGTGGAAGAGGCGCTCCGCATACTGAGGACCCTTGACTGACGTTTTCCACCCAATTCAGGGATGACCCTTTCCAGGCCGGCCAGCTATCAGCCAGATGATGTCCTGCCTGGTGAGTATGCCGACGACATGGGTATCCTTCATCACTGGAAGCATGTTCACGTTATGCTCCGCCATCATATGGATTGCCCTTTCGATCGAATCCTCGGCCCCGATGCTGAGCACCTTCTGATCCTTCGGCAGCATTGCGGACACCGCGCTCTCCACCACGCCCCTTATCGCTAGACTAAGTTCCCTGATCTCTTCCTTATCAATCGTCGTCTGATCGGTCTGATGGGTCGTCAGTTGGTTCAGCGATCTTGCTTTCAGATACCTCTCGATTATGCTCCTTGAGATGTCCTTCGTAGTCAGCACACCGACGAGGTTGCCAGAATCATCGAGGACCGGAGCTCCCGTTATCCCGGTCTCCATCAGTAGGACCCACGCGTCGTTGACCCTGTCCGAGGCCTTCACCGAGATGACATCCTTCGTCATCAGTGTATTGACGCTCATCCAGATATTACGGCTGGAGCTGCCTTCCATGGTGAACCCCGAGGAGTATCCCCTTCTCGGTTAGATTATGATTTCCTGCCCGTCCCTTGTGGTCTAGCGCACCTGGGCCTGGGTCTCCTTCACGGTCTCTTCGAAGATGTCAATACCGATGTCGAGCTGCTCTCGGGAGATAATCAGTGGCGGTGCGATCCGGAAAACATTCCCGTACATGCCGGCCGTGATCATCAGAAGCCCCTTTCTCCAGGCCATACCCTGCATCTGCGGGACGAGGAGCGGTTCCTTCGTTTCTTTGTTCTTGACGATCTCGACTCCGATCATCAATCCTTTTCCCCTCACGTCTCCGATTATCTCGTACTTGTCCTTGAGCTCCGACAGGCGCTTCATTGCGTGGGCTCCTAGGACCTGGGCTCTCTTCGCGAGGTCATTCTCCACTATCTCCCTGACCTGGGCAAGCCCTGCCACCATGCCCATGGGATTCCCGCCGAACGTCGAGGAGTGGGATCCGGGCCGCCAGACGTCCATGATCTTGTGCTTCGCGAGCATCGCGCCCATCGGTATGCCACCTCCGGACGCCTTCCCTGTCAGGAGTATGTCCGGGATCACTGAGTCGGCGTTGCAGTACCAGAGCTCCCCGGCCCTTCCCAGTCCTGACTGGATCTCGTCGACGACCAAGAGCGTCTTCCTGTCGTCACAGATTCTCCTGAGTCGGGGCAGGAACTCCTTTGGAGGAATGATGTATCCGCCCTCGCCCTGGATCGGCTCCACGACGATTGAGGCTATATCGCCGCTGGGTCCTCCGAACTCGAGGATCCCCTTCTCCAGGTAATCCACGCAGAGCATGTTGCACGAGGGATATTCCTGCTTGAACCAGCATCTGTAGCAGTACGGGTATGGCGCGAAATAGAAGCCAGGGGAGAACGGGCCATGCCCGTACTTGTATTTGACTCGGCTTGTGAGAGCGAGCGCATTGCCTATGCGCCCGTGATATGCGCCCATGAAACCGATGTGCTCCGAACCCTTCGTGTAGTATCTCGAGAGCTTCACGGCCGCTTCGTTCGCCTCCGCCCCGCTGTTTGCGAAGAAGGTTGAACTCAGCTGCCCGCCGGGGGACATCTTCGCCAGCAGCTCGGCGTACTCCGCCTCATTGTCGTAGTAGGCATCGTTGGCAAGAGAGTGCACGAGCCTCTCAGCCTGCTCCTTGATGGCATTGACCACCCTAGGGTTGGACCAGCCCGCATTCACCACCGAGATGCCCGACGAGAAATCCAGGAAGACATTGCCATCCGCATCCATCACTGCGCACCCAGAGGCTTTGGCCATCGTGAATTGGAAAAGGCGGTCGTAGGCGTGCGAAACGAACTTCCTGTCCTTGTCTATGATTTCCTTGCTCTTCGGTCCTGGTGGGACGACCTTCATTCTTGGGGCCTGTCTTGCCCAATCTGCAACCCATGACGGGAGATCCATATTCATTCTAATCCTCGGCATCGCGGAATCACCGACGTGAAAGCGCGATTGCCCCCTCTAAAGCCCACACACGATATTAAGATTCCGAGGCGGCCAGTGCGCCTATCGTTTCGATTCTATTCTCTCCATGACCGCCTTCACGATCATCGGCCAGGCCACGGTCGCATCGATCAAGACCTCTGAATACATCCCGCCCTCCGATTTTGGAGTGATCTTGCCCCACGACACACCTTCTGAGTATGTGCACCCCGACAACCCGCCCCAGTGTACCGGTTCCGGGCAGACCCGCAACGCGTAGTCGAACCTCTTGAACCCGCCCCCTTCACCGACACGCTTTCGGATGATATCGAGATACGGCCCGACCTGTTGTGCCCAGTTCCTGGGGACTCCCCCACCTATGGTCACGATCCCCAGCTTCTTCGAGTCCAGCACCCGGGAGGTGTAGTCCTCGAGATCGGCAAACGTGTCGAATATGACGGGCTTCTTGCGCTTGAGCTTCATCCTTCTGAGGTAGACGCCGTAGTCCAACCCCAGCTCAGAGTCGGTGAAGGCCGGTACGTAGACGGGGACCTTCCTCTGGTAGGCGGACTTCAGTATTCCCCGCTGACACTCCTCGGTCTCGCATGCAAGGGCCTCCCCAATCAACCAGTTCAGTTCGTAACTTGAGATCGAATCCCTCTTCGAAACCTTCTCCATGACCTTCCGGAATATCAGCTCCATGTCGTCCAGGCTCTGCTCCAGCTCGATTGTGTCGTAGATCCTGTTGTACCCCGCGTGGTAGAGCTTGACGTCGTCCATGTCCCATCTATGCTTGAAGTGCGCTCTGCCGGTGGATTCGACCATACCGTGCGCCATGATCGCGCCGGTGGTCACCAACGCGTCCGCCATCCCCCAGTCTATCATGTCACAGATGACCAGCCCCATCTTGGCGGGAGTCATCGCTCCCGAGAGGGTCAGGACCTTGAAGCACTCCTCATCTTCCACCATCGCCTGGAGCACCTTGGCTCCCTCGCCAATCGACCTCGCCCCGAAGCTGCACCGAGACATGCCATCGACGAGATCTGATACCGTCCTGCACTTCGTGAGATCGAGTGGGACGAGTGGCTGGAGGTGGTCGCTGAAACCATCGTGGAACTCCTTGACCTTCCTCATCTCCTTAAGAGGTTCTGTCATCTCACTCCCCCGGGTCCGCTGATCGGATTCCGCTAAGTCGGCGGCTTCGACTCAGTGGGAACGGTCGGCGATGTCACTTCCGATGCCTCCGTTATGAAGACTGCCGCGGCAATCACCGTCGTGTACACGCCGGTCCTCTCACCCTCGGCTGTCTTCGTGACGTTGAACGATTTCACGATCTTCCCGCTCATCTTGTACTGGTCTTCCCTTTCATCCCAATCCTTCTCGGGATCGAAGGGTATGCCCAGGGTCGTGGCCAGCATCGTCGCGGCCAGGTCCTCCGAGTAATGTCCAGCTATGCTGGCGTTCTCGCCGAAAGTATGGTGCTCCGAGAGGTATCCGTACTGCGTCCCATCCGCCGGGACCGCACATCCGATCGAAGCTGCGACAACACGATTCGGTTCACTCGTGGAATTCCTCGCCATCACCACATGGACGATCTGTCCTGGAAGCAACTCCTTCAACCCGTCTTCGAGAGACACTATGCTGCATCCGGGAGGCAATATGCTCGAGACCGAGACGAGATTGAACTTCTCGATGCCCGCATCACGGAGAGCCATCTCGAAAGACTGGAGTTCGTACTTGTGCCTGCCCACGCCTTTTGTAAAGAAGATTTTCTTCGGAATTATGCGCATTGCATTACGTAATGCATTAACTCGACTAATAAAGTCGGTGCCGGTTCTGTAAAGAGTCGGGTGGTGGGCCCATCATGACGGCACCACGGCCTCCTCACTCATTCCGTTCGGCTCTGACCGTGCAGCCATCTCTGGCTCGTAGAGGATCATCATCGCGTCATGCCGGAATGCGCCGGGGCTGAACCATAAGCCCCCTACCACCTCCAATCTCTTGGAGACGGCTGTCGGCAGCAGGTCGATGCTGGCGTTGGCATTCCTGTCAAGATTCCAGTCGCATTCGCACTCTAACAGAGCGTCCATTCGGGAATCAAATCTCCCACATGTCGGGCACTTTCTGCTGCTGCACATTGAGTCATGATTTGGCGCCAGGCGTACTAGGATTCTCCGATTACACGTAGCACAATGAAGATGGCCTTGGGTCCATCCCGAAGACCTCATCACCCGAGTTCTGACATATCCTGATTGTATGAACAAGTCTAAGAGAGAAGAGAAAAAAAAAGAGGGGGGATGAATACTGATAACTGATTCCCCTTCCTTGCGATATATAAGTGTATGTTTTGGTCCGATTTGGACACTATCGAGCCCTCAGAAGCTTAATATACATCCTGGAGTGAAACGCTGAGATTCCTGACTAGGTGAGGTCACGACCTGAGTAGATGCTTCATGATTGCGTCGCCAGTGACCCTTGGGAGACCATTCTCAGTACCTTGTAGAGGACCCTTGGTATCTCCTCAAAGCTGGCTACCGAGTACATCCTTCCCCTCCCGTTCTTGGCGATCCCTTCACAGATCTCGGGTTGGCAATCGTGACTCTCAGTCATGATCACGAAAAGTCGTCTGTAGGCCCCAGCTGATTCAGCAGGATCGGCGCCAACGGTGTAGTTGCCGTCCGTGACGAGTATCCCCACCGTGTTCTTCGTGGTGGACCTGACAAGCTCTTCGTTGCCTTTCTTGAGCGCCCCGTCGATGTTGGTGTATCCTCCCGCGTGCGCGTCCAGGAGATCCGATATGAGGTCATCGAGGCTCTTGGACTGGTTCACTCTCTTGAGGACGCTGGGCCTGTCGTTGAACGTGATCAGAGCATAGTCGACGGTCTTAAGCCTGAATGCCAGCACGGCGATCGCCGCAGTCGCCATGGCGAGCTTGTCACCGCTCATCGACAGGCTCGCATCAAGCATCATCGCGACAGCCAGTCGCCTCGGTTCCCGTCGCTCCACGATCAAGTCGGATGGGGAGACGTGTCTCTTCTCCACGATCAGGTCGAGGGTCGATTCCACATCCATCTCCGCATCCTCGCCCAGCCTCAACTCGCTCCTCGAGATGTATGTGGGAAGCGAGACGGGACCTAGCAACTGAAGGACCCGCCTGATCGTCGCTTTGATCGCGATGCGTTTCGCGAGCTCAAGCAGGGTCTGATCCTTGAGGGTCATGCGGAGCTGCGAATAGTTCTTGGCTATCGCCCATCCGAGATCGTCGGACTTGGACACCTCATCATCGCCCTGTTCCAGCATCTGGACGAGGTCCGCGACATCCATGCGTTTCTCTCCGTCGCCTCTCGACGCGCGTCTCTGCTCCTCCTTCTTCTCGTCCTTCAGCGGACGACCAGGCGCTGACGGAGGAAGCGCAAAGCACTCTTCGATTATCTCCTCGATCAGCTCGTCCACTGTCCTCTTGGACTCCTCCCTCACCTCTATCCGCGTTGGAAGCGCCATGTGCGCGGCCTTCCTGATCCCCTCGACCATATTCGATGAGAGTGCGCCAGAGAGCTGAGCGATGCTCATGGCTGCGCGTACGCTCGCTCCCCGCCTGATGTTCGGGTGGTCGCGCGTCCTTCTAGCGATCCATGTCGACCTTGAGATCACCTCATGGGAGACCTTCGGGAGGTTCTTGGCGACTATCATGATCTCCTCTTCCTCCGTCTGGTAATCTAGTCGCAGCAGCTCGAACCTGTCAGAGAGCGCCTCCGAGAGGGCAGTGGTCGCGACGAATTCCCGTGGATTCTGAGTCGCTATCAGAACGAATCCCGGCATGGCGCGGACGGTCCCTATCTTGGGGATCTCTATCACCCCCTCGTCCATGGCCGGCAAAAGGATGTTCTGCACCCCCTCCGGCATCCGGTTCATCTCATTGATGAAAAGAACGCCACCTTCTCGCATGGCGCTTGTGAGTGGACCTGGGGAGAAAGCTTCCTTGATGTACCCTTTCTCCAGGACGATGGGCGGGTCGAACCAGCCAGATAGTTTCTGTTCGGTGTATCTCTCGTCCCCGTCGACCCTGAAGATCGATCTGCCAAGGTGCTTGGCGACTGCGATGGCAAGTACGGTCTTTCCGACGCCGACTGGACCTTCGATCATGAGATGCTTGCCAGAACTGATTGCAGCCAGAGATTTCTCCAGCTCTTTCGCGCGACCGATTATGGCGTTCTTCTTCTGGATCGAGACGACCTCATCCGCGATGGACATGTTCCCCTGCCGCCTGAGGATAAGCCAGATGGATATTAATCGTTTCCTGACTGGGTCGACCTCTAGGCTTTGGGCAGCAGTACTATGAACACACTTCCTCGCGTGAAATCGTCAGGGATGCGATTCTCGACCCATATCCTGCCGCCATACCTGTCTAAGAGCGACTTGACGATCGACAGACCCATGCCAGCTCCTTTTGGCTTTGAATGTGGCGACCGATCTTGCTTGACCAGATTCCTATGTTCCCTCGAGAAGATCTTGTCCTTCATGTCATCGGGGATCCCGACGCCGCGGTCGATGACCCTGATCTCCGCGTAGTCCCGCATCTCGAGCTCGACCATCTTGGTCTCCACATCTATCACGATCTCGTCGTGCTCATCGTATTTAATGGAATTGGTGAACACATTGTAAAGGACCTCATCCAGGAAATCGTCCGCCACCACCCATATGTCCTGACCGGGCAGATTGAGCCTGATGTCGACCTTCTTCCCCAGAAAGGCGTTCCTCGAATCCGCGGTCGATTGCCTCAGAGCCCTCGACAGACTGACTGGCACCAGCTCAGCGCGGTCTAGCTCGAGCAGCTGTGCGGACCGCCGGACGTTCCTTATCAGATGTGTCATGTTCCTGCTAGCCTCGAGTGCGGACGAGATGTACTTGTGCTGAACCGGGGTCAATGTTGTCGTGGCCATGACCATCTCGAGATACGCGTTCACTGGATTCACGAGATTGCCGATGTCGTGCGTCAGCAGGTCGAGGTACATTCTGACCTCACCTTTGGTCCTATCCATGTTCTTGAAAACCGTCGAGTTCTCAACCGCGATCGTGGCGATGTTCGCGAACGCTTCCATCGCTCCCATTGTTTCCTTCGTGGGGACCTTCCCATCCAAAGGATAGTCTACCTGGATGACCCCGAGCACCTCTCCCTCCCTGTCGTGCATGATGAAATACACGAGGTCCAGCTCGTGCCAACTATCCGGGGTCCTACGCGTTTCATGCACCTTCTCGGGATTCTCCACGAAAACGAAGCTAGATCCGTTTCCCTGGGTCTCTCCTGGGATGAAGTAGCCCGTGTGCGTGAGCCTGTACTCCTCTTTCAGGTCCTCAAGGATCTTCTCTTTCAGGATATCGCTCCTCCGGATCGCTTCCTCTTCGTCCTTGGTGTAGCCAGTGAGGGCGTGGATGACGACCCTGTTCGAGTTCTCAGAGAACATCGAAACACTCGTCTTCCTGAACCCGAAAGTCCTTGCCATCGCGTCGGAGATCTTCTGGAGGACGATATCAAGATCCTCGACCCGCATCACGCTCTGGATGAGCTCGAGGATTCTCACCAATCTCTCGGTCTTGACCTCGTTCTCCTGAAGCACGGCCAGAGAACGCTTGTAGATCCCGGAGTTCTCGATCCCGACCGCAGCGATGGTTGCGAAGAGCTCTATCTCAGCAACGGTCTCGCCTGAAGGGATCTTGCCATCGGTAGGATAGTCCACCTGGAGGAACCCTATCATCGTGCCACGCCTGTTGTACAGAGCGAAATAGAGGAGGTCCATATCATGCCACGAATCTGGGGATTTCCTTGAGGCCTTCGCAGCCTCCTTGTCTCTGATCCCCACAAACGTGTCGAGAGCGGTTTGTTTCTCGACGGGGATGTAGTATGCTATCCTGGAGATCTTGCAGTCTGGTCTGAAATCCACCAGGACATCATCAACCGTGAAAGCCTCTGGAGAGGCTCGAATCTCTTCCTCGGCCTCCGGCGGGTAGCCTGCCATGGCATGGTCTGTGAATATCTCCCTGTCCTCGTCAAGTATCGAGATGGATACTCTCTCGAACCCGAACTGAACCTTCACGGACTCAGCGATCCTCTTCAGGAGAGCGCTTATGTCCTCCACATGCAGGAGTTCTGCAGTGAGATCGAAAATGCTGGACAGAGTTCGCATTCTGCGCTCTTCTGCGCTCGAACGCGAAGTCGCAGGCAAGGGGGGGCCGTCTCGTTCCATCTGTGCAGATATACCCCGCTGGCCGATTAAATGCTTTTGCGCAGGGGCATTACCCAATTGTTTATGTGGCTCCGAGCAACTCAGTGTCCGATACAATGAAAGTCCACATATCGGCAGACATGGAAGGGATTGCCGTGCTCGTGCACGATGACCAGACCGACCAGAAGGGATTCGACTACTGCCGCATGCGGGAGATCATGACCGCCGAGGTCGAGGCGGCGATTCAAGGCGCCAGGGATGGAGGGGCGGATGAGGTGTTGGTGTGCGACGCACACGATACCGGCCGAAACCTCCTTGTCGAGAAGATGACCGAGGATTTCGAAGTCATCCAGGGAGCTCCATATGAACTCGGGATGATGGCTGGTATCTCCGAGAGTTTCGATGCCTCTTTCCAAGTGGGTTACCATTCGATGAGGCATACGCACGCGGGCACGTTGGGGCACACCTACACGTATTCGATCGCGGAACTGAAGCTCAACGGCGTCACGATCGGTGAATCCGGACTGAGTGCAGCGATTGCTGGACATTTCGGAGTCCCACTTGTCTTCGTTTCAGGGGATCTTCACGCTATCAGGCAAGCCCAAAGACTCGTATCCGGAGTGGTAGGAGTGCCGACGAAGGAAGGTGTCGGACTGTATGGTGCGCGGTCCTTGACCCCACGGAAAGCCCAGGAACTCATCAGGAAGGGGGCCAAGCAAGCCATTGAGAAGATGCATGAGATCAAACCATTCGTTCTGAAGAAGCCGATCCGGATGGAAGTTGTCTTCGAGAGGCCACTGATGGCGCAATACGCATCACAGATCCCGCTTGTGAAGCGGAAGGATGTCTGCACCGTGGCATACAAAGCGAAGGACATGGTCGAGGCCTTCCAGTTGTTCGATGTCTTCACCAAGATCGCGTCCTATGCCAAGAGTGAAGGGTCCCTGTAGATAGGAAGGGGCGAAGTGCGCCGAATTGTTCAAATCACAGTGTGCCTCTTCCGGTTCGATGGCTGCCGCAAAGCGCAAGGATGTATCAATCCGCCCCCTGAAGGAGGGCGAACTCGATGCGATGCGGAAAGTGTGGAAGGCCGCAGGTCTACCTTACAGGTCCAACGGGAGGGACAGCCTCAAGAACCTTGGGAAGCAAAGAAGGAGTGCCCCTGGCTACTTCCTCGGGGCGTTCAAAGACGGTCGATTGATCGGCGTTTCTCTGGTGACAGACGATGGAAGGAAGGGCTGGATCAACAGGTTGGCCGTCCACCCTGATGCGCAGAGGAAAGGCGTGGCCATGCTCCTGGTCAGTGAATCCGAAGCGATCCTGAGGAGGAGGGGGATGCGGCTCCTCTGCACGAACATAGAACTCGGGAACGAGGGATCCTTCGCCCTCTTCAAGAAGTTGGGGTATCACGTCGAGAAAGAGATACTCTACCTCACAAAGCGCGACAACGAGTCATACTAGCGCGTCAACCGAGCTCGAACGACGAGATGCCATATGCGCCTTCCGGATGCGGGTAACGGTCCGCCCCTCGGACCATGAATGTCGTCTTCCACGTCTTCAGGGGCTTGAGCGTGTTGAACATCCTCATCGCTTCCAAGTGGTCCGCAAACACACCTAGATACACCACGCCCTTGCCGAAGGACCTCAGGACAGCACGCAATAGGCAATCGGCATCGCGCGGACTGGAGGTACATTCCCAGGGTCCGATATCGTACCCGGCCGGAGTCGTTCGCCCCATCACGAAGCCCACCAACTGCCCTTCGCGCTCAAGCTTCCACGAGTGTTGGGGGAACTGGGCGAAAAGCAATCGCAGCAGCTTCTCTCGGCCGTCCCCGAACAGCCGTTCGTCCAAGGCCTGGATGGCATCAAGGTCCTCGGATGTCATCTTCGCACACTGATTGTGGCTGGGTCCGTGGTCAGCCTCTGACAAGACGGCCTTTGTGCACATGGCTTGGCGCTTCTCATTGAATCCGAATTTCCTGTAAACTGGCAGACCGTCTGCAGTTGCATATAACACGATTGATTCCGCCCCGGTCCCCTCGCAATACTCGACCGCTCTCTTGATGAGGGTCTGCCCGATCTTCTTGCCCCTCGCTTGCTCGGACACCACCAGGTGACCGATGACCCCTGTGTGACCATATGTCACTGAGGTGATCACGCCAAGAGTATGCTTGTCCCCGTAGAGGAAGCTCCCCTCCGGATCCATCAGGAGCATCCGCTCGAGCTCAACCCGGGTGTACCCCCACCCCTCGCGGTTTATGATAGTGAGGGCGGAGTCGATATCCTCGTCTTGCATGTTCCGTATCGACAGATTATCCCTCCCTCGCCTTGTCAGCGCCAGGGCATTCCCCACGGTGTATTAGCTATTATCTGCACCAGGCTGAAGGATCAAAGAAGAAAGACCCTGACCCTCTCATCCTTTTCGACGAGGTCGACATCCGCTGGAATGATCACATACCCGTCTGCGAATGCCATGCTGGTAATCGCGCCCGACTCCTTGAACGCAGGATACGCCAATCCTCCTTCGAGCCGGACCGTGAGGAACTGGGTCCTGCCTGTCGTGGACACCACCCTGTTGGCCATCCTGGCGTCAACGAACGAGGACGGCGCATCTGGAAGCCTCGCCATCTTCCTCAGTACGGGACCGAGCAGGATGTAGGCGTTCGATAGGCACGCGGTAGGATAACCTGGCATCCCGAAAAGCAACTGCCCACCAATCACCCCGAACAGCGTTGGTTTTCCGGGTTTGATCGCGACGCCGTGAAAGACGACTTCGCCGCTCTTCTCAAGCACGTCGAGCATGATGTCCCGCTCGCCGACAGAGCTGCCTCCGGAGAATACGAGTACGTCGCAATCCCTGTTCTCCCTTACGACCTTGTCAAGATCTCCGAGGGAATCGCTCACGATCTTCGACACCCTCACATCGCCGCCATTGGCTTGGATCGCGCCGGCCAGCGTGTAGCTGTTGATGTTGTAGACCTGCCCGGGCTCGAGCTTCGCCCCAAGTTCGGCGATCTCGTTGCCGGTCGGAACGACGGCCACCAGCGGCTTTGCATACACTCTGACCCGATCATGGCCGATCGCAGCAAGCGCGCCGACCTTGCTCGGATTCAGGAAGTCGCCCTTCGAGATGACCTTCGTGCGAGGCGTGATATCCTCCCCTTTCTTGGAGATGTTCTCGCCTCGATGAACTGGTTTGAAGACCTTCACGGTCTCCCCATCCGCCTCCGTGTCCTCGACCATCACGACGGAGTCGGCGCCTTTCGGGAGCATCGCTCCAGTCGCAATCTCTGTGCACTCGTCCCTTCCGACTAGCTTCCTTGGGATGGCGCCTGCATACAGTACCTCCTTCCTCCTGAGCATGATTGGTTTCATGCGAGAGGCGCCGAGGGTATCAGTCGCCCTGACGGCGTAGCCATCCATTGAAGACCTCGAGAACGGGGGGACGCTCAGGGTGGAGACCACATCCTCCGCGGCGATCCTTCCGACGCTCTGCAGGATGAGCAATTCCTCCGTTCGATCCACCGGTTTCACCCTCGCCAACGCCAGCGAAAGGGCCTCATCCAGTTGGATCAGACGCTTGATGGGTCTCATCTCTGGGCCTCCCACACAAGATGCCCCAACTCCGGCGCCACCAACTTCGAGCACGCAAGCCTGACCGCCTTCTCGGAACCAGGGAGACAGAACACGACCTTCCTTTCAGAAACGAAAGCGGCTGCCCGAGATATCATGGCGGCACTTCCGATCTCCTGGTAGCTGAGCATCCTGAAGAGCTCCCCGAAGCCAGGCATGGTCTTCTCCTGGAAGTGTTTGATGGCCTCCATGGTCACGTCCCTTCTGGCGATACCTGTCCCTCCATTCAAGATCACCGCCTGGACGGATTCATCCTCGACCAATTCTCTCAAGGCCTTCTGTATCTCGCCAGCATCGTCCCTCGTCATTATCTTGCGGACCACTTCATGCCCCGCTTCGACCATGATCTCGGCAATCGCCATCCCAGAGAAATCGTCCTTTTCGGTCCGAGTGTCGCTGACCGTTATGATGGCGAGCCTCACGCACTTGGGGGCCTTCTGTCTATGATCATCGACTCCCATGTCTCGGACCTCCCTTCGTCTTGCTCAAGACCCTCAGATCGCAGATCGATGTGTCAGGATACTGTCCCCATCTGTCCTTCTCAAGATATTTGACCATGTCCCACACGTTGAGAAGCGCTGTCGCGGCGCCGACGAGCGCTTCCATTTCCACGCCGGTCTTGTAGTTGGCCGAAACTTCGCATCTTGCGACAAGCTCGTCCTCCAGAATACTGATATCCACCTCGACGGAAGTCAGGGGGACCTGGTGGCAAAGAGGGAGCATCTGGGCCGTGGCCTTGGCGGCCTGGATGCCGGCCAACTTGGAGGAAGTGAGCACGTCCCCTTTCTTGATAGTGTTATGTGAAATGGCCTCCAGGGTCGATGGCCTCAGCCTTATGTGTCCTTCAGCGACCGCTTTTCGATTCACTGCCTTCTTACGCCCTATGTCGATCATGCTCGCCATGTCATCATCCCTCTACCCATCTTGACGTCCCCGACCCATATTCCTTCTTCCAGATCGGGGTAGTTTTCTTCAGTTCATCAATTACGAACTTGCAGGCAACGAATGCATGTTGTCGGTGGGGCGCGCTGACCGCGATCGCGACTATCACTTCCCCCACTTTCAGCCTGCCAAGCCTGTGAATGATCACGAGCCTTGACACATCGAAGCGCTTCAGCGCCTTGCCGGCAATCCTCTTCAGGTCGGCCTCTGCCAGGTCCTTGGCGGATTCCAATTCGATAGTCGTGACCCGAGCACCTGCCGAATTGTCCCTGACCGTCCCAACGAAGAGCACGGTCCCCCCGGCGGACTTATCGGAGACGGATCTGAGCACCCGGTCGACGGAGATAGGCCGCGAAGTAATCATGACTTCAGATTTCACGCTTCTCATCTCCAGTAGGGTCTCCTGTTCGCGACGGCTGCCAAGAAGACCTCTCGAAGCTCGTTGTCGGAGGATCCTGCCCTGAGAGGAGTCAATGCATCCACGTTCCCCGATGGATCCAGCAGACAGGGCTTAAGAAGCCCATCGCTCGTCATCCTTATCCTGGTGCAGTTCGCACAGAATTCCGTGTTGTGCATCGGCCGGACGACCTCGACCGTGACGAAACCGCCGTTCGCCTTCACCGTGTATCGCCTTCTGCGGTGCAATTCGTTCTCGGAGACCTGTACTGCCTCCTTGGAGAGGGCGTCCTCGACCTGCTTCAGAGAGTAGAACCTGGACGCGAACGAGGGGGAGGTGGACGATTCCTTGCAGGCCTCGAGTTCTATCAACTGTAGAACTGCACCTGATTTCGCGCAGAAATCCATCATCGCTCGCACCTCCAGATCGTTCTCCCCTCGGAAGAGGACCATGTTGACCTTGACGGGATTCAGCCCGGCCCTCACAGCCGCTTGGATGCCTTCGCCGACCTGTTCCGAGAGATCTGCCCCGCACAGCCGTCTGAAACGTTGCTGATCGAGAGTGTGGAGGCTGACATTCACGCGGCTCAACCCGGCTTGTTTGAGAGGGGCGGCCAGCCGGGCAAGCCCCGTGCCGTTGGTCGTCAGCGAGACCTCCTTGACCAAGGGCGATATCCTAGAGACTATGTCCAGTATGTCCTCTCTTAGCAGCGGCTCTCCACCGGTGATCTTGACTTTGCGGATCCCCAAGGAGACAGCAATGCCGACCATCCGCTCTATCTCCGCCGGAAACATCTCCACCAATGATGGCCCCTGGCCCTCTCCGTGGCAATGGCTGCACGTGAAATTGCATCTCTGGGTGATCGACAATCGAAGGCTCTTGACCTCCCGGCCATAGGGGTCCTTCGCACATGTGACCATGGCTAGTTCCACTTCCGACATGCTCAACTGAGCATATTGCCCAATCCATATAAGAATTGCTCCTCGATAGAGAAGCAAGTCAGGATGCTGGATGAATCTCGGCATGTTTTCATAAGTCATTGCGAAGCAGTCGACCGGACGGAGCATAAGGTTGTACGGACGAGGTTCGTCGGCGAGCTGGGTATCGGCTTCAACCCCAGTATCAAGAAGTCAATCGGCCACGCCCTGACTGATGAGAAGGTAGCGGAGACGGTCCATTTGGCCTTCGGCAACAACATGGGATATGGCGGGACGTCGAAGTCGATAGTGCACTGGGACTTCGTCACTGCACCCGGTGTCAGCATGGAGGCCGAGCGAAAGAACGGGAAGACCATCGAGGTCATGCGGAAAGGCAAGTTCGTCTAGGGAACTCATGTCACGAGATTCTTGCCGGCTTCGCGCGCCCGCTGTACGATCGGCTTCCTTTTCTCGGCAATGTCGAGGGCATCCGTGTTCGGGAGGAGTATTTCACCCACATAGCTGTAGTCAAGGGCGATGAAGAGCGCCTTGACGCAATGGATCGCCGGATCGAACACCTCCAGCTTCGGCGAACCAGCGGCGGACACGAACAACCCTTTTGGATGTCTTCTGCCCTCGTATGGTCTGCGATCCAGGACAAACCGTTCTATCCAGAAGCACTGGCACCGGTCGATCATGGCCTTCAGCTGCGCGCTCACCCCCATGAAGAATATCGGGGATGCCAGCACCAGGGCGTCCACCTCGCGGAGCTTCTTGTATATCACGCGCATGTCGTCTCTTGTGCGCGCGCACGTGCCCGTCGTATCGCACTTCCGGCAACCATCGCAAGGGTCGATCCTAAGATCCCCGACATCGATCCGCTCGACCTGCGCCCCTGCCTCGCGGGCTCCCTCCAGGACCGCATCCAGAAGGACAGCCGTGTTACCATCCGTGCATGGGCTCCCAAGGATTCCCAGGACCTTCTTGGACATATTCAGATGCGACAAACCGCAACGGGTTATTTGTAGTTGCGGGCAGGTTCTGTAAAGAGTCGGGTGGTGGGCCTATCAGGGCGCCACCACCTCCATCTCCTCACTCATTCCGTTCGGCTCAGACCGTGCGGCCATCGCTGGCTCGTATAGGATCCTCATCGCGTCATGCCGGAATGCGCCGGGGTCGAACCGTAGACCCCCTACCACCTCCAATCTCTTGGAGACGGCTGTCTGCAGCAGGTCGATGCTGGCATTGACATTCCTGTCAAGATGCCAGCCGCATTCGCACTCGAACAGAGCGCCCATTCGGGAATAATGTCTCCCACATGTCAGGCACTCTCTGCTGCTGCACATTGGGTCATGATCTGGCGCCAGATGTACTAGGATTCTCCGATTGCATGTTGCATCAGGGAACCGACTTCGGCCCATCCCGAGGACCTCACTACCCGATTTTTGACAGAACCTTGCGGGCAGAAGCCATCATAAGCTTAATTCGGGTGGTGCGGATACCTCCTCGGTTTGGTGGACATGTCGGAGCGAAGATTCGTTGGAAAGGGCGTCATCGTGACAGGGGGCGCCTCAGGGATTGGTAAGGCTGCAGTGGAACGGTTCCTGGCGGAAGGTGCCAAGGTGGCCATGATAGACATCTCCGAGAAGAACGGGAAGTCTGCGCTCGCAGAACTCCACGGGAAAGGGTACGAGCCTGTCCTTGTGACGGGTGACATCACCGACTCGAAGGATGTCAAACGCATGGTCAACAAGGCGAGATCCGCCCTTGGCTCGATCGACGTGCTTTTCAACAATGCCGGGATACTTGTCGAGGGCACGATCGAAGAAGTCTCGGAGAAGGATTGGGACCGCATAATCGCAGTCAACGTCAAAGGCGCGTTCCTGATGTCGAAGGAGGTCATTCCTATCATGCTCAAGCAGAAGAAGGGCGTTATCGTTAACAACGCCTCCTGCAGCGGCCTCGTGGGTGACAGGAACGCAATCGCATACAATACCTCCAAGGGAGCGGTCGTCCTCATGACCAAATGCATGGCCCTGGACTACGCCAGGAAGAACATACGTGTGAATTGCGTCTGCCCTGGGGAGATAGACACGCCCATGTTCAGGCAGGAAGCGAAGGCGCGCGGCCTGCCAGTGGAAGAATACAGGAAGCAGCTGTCCGAGTGCCATCCAATCGGGAGACTCGGTTTCCCCGAGGAAGTGGCAAGCGCAGTCGCGTTCCTCGCATCGGACGAGGCTGCGTTCATCATAGGGACCGCGTTCTCGGTCGACGGCGGATACACCTGCCAGTGAGAAGACGGTGTTTGACTTCATGGACTACATGCACCACCCGATGATGTTACAGAGATATTTCGCGTAAAGGTTTATGGGCAACCACCGCATTTGACGCTCACAAAGGAGCATACTGAAGGAGATTCGAACCACATATGTGGGCAGGAGAATGGAGGTAGTACATTGGCTTCCCAGAAACTGAAAGACATGTTGAATGTGGCGATTGCGCGCGAAATACAGGTATCGATACAGTACATGTGGCAGCATGTGCAATGGATGGGCGTCGACCACTACTCGGTGAGCGACAAGTTCAGGGATATCGCAATCGAAGAGATGAAACACGCCGAGAAGATCGCTGACAGGCTCTGGTACTTGGATGGAGTGCCCACGACCAAGCCTTCGGAGATAAAGGTCGGCAACGACCTGTACGCGATGCTCAAGAACGACATCAAGGCCGAGGAAGAGGCCATAGTCCTGTACAAGAGCATCCAGAAGCAGGCGGACTCAGAGAACGACCCGACCACCAGATTCATATTCGAGGGGATACTGGAGCAGGAAGAGGACCATCACGACTTCTTCACATCAGCTGTGTGGAAGCGGAAGTGAGGGTCCGTAGTCTGTGACAATCTCAAGATCCAGCGTGAGCCCTGAGCAACAACACGCTCAGGATGTCAGGGGACGAGCTCACGCCTTTCGTCTCCGCTTCCCGAACAGTCTCCTTTTGACGACCTTAATCTTCTGGCGCTGGATCGCCTCGGTCGGGTTCAGCTTCTTCGGACACACCTCTACGCAGTTGAACTGAGTGTGGCATCTCCAGACTCCTTCCTCCTCGCTCTCGAGGATGTCCAAACGGTCATCGGTGATCGTGTCACGCGTGTCGGCGATGAACCTCCACGACTTCAGCAGAGCCGCGGGTCCGAGATACGAGGAGCTCGTCCAGGCCATCGTGCAGGAGCTTGTGCAGGCACCGCACAGTATGCAGTCGATCGGCTCATTGATCAGGACCCTTTCCTTGGGCATCTGGATGTATTCACGGTCCGGATACGGCTCCTTCCCGACCAAGAACGGCTTGACCTTCTTTATGCGGTCGAAGAAGTGCGTGTAATCCACCGCCAGGTCCTTGACCACCTTCTGGTGGGGCAAAGGACTCAGCATGATCTCGTCGAGATCGAGCGCGCTCACCTGCGTCTCGCATGCGAGCCTGATCTTGCCCGCAATCATCATCGCGCATGAGCCGCACACACCCGCCCTGCAGCAGAACCTGAAAGCTAGGGTACCGTCCTGGTGGTTGAGTATCTCGAAGAGGGCGTCGAGGACCGTCATGCCGGGCACGGTCTTCACCCGGAAGTCCTGCCAGTACGGTATCTTGTCGGCGGACGGGTCGAGCCGCTGCACCTTGATCGTCACCTCATCCTTCGCCATGTCAGTACCTCCTTGCTTCGGGTTTGTACTTCGTTATCTTGACAGGCGAGTAGGTGATGATCGGACCGCTCGGAGAGTATGTCGCGACAGTGTGCTTCAGGAAATGGACATCGTCCCTTTCCTTGAAGTCGAGCCTCGAATGCGCACCCCTGCTCTCCTCCCTCTTCAGCGCGCCTGTGACTATCGCTTCGGCGACGTCCAGCATTCCTTCCAGCTCCTGTGCCCGGACCAGGTCCACGTTGTAGACCTTCCCCTTGTTCTGGATCGTTATCCGCTGGTAGCGCTCCTTCAGCTCCCGTATCTTTGCGAGCGCCTCCTCCATGGGCTTCTTGTCCCGGAAGATGCCGACCTTGGAGATCATCGTCTGCTTCATCTCCTCCCTTATGTCGGCATGGTTCTCAGGGCCGTTCCTGTCGAGGAGCCCCTGAATCCTCTCCTTGGCCTCCCTGAGGCATTTCTGAACGGCCGCCTCGCCTTCCTTCTGGGTCTTCTTGCTGAGGACGTACTCGGCAGCGACAGCGCCGGACCTTTTTCCGAAAACGACCGTATCTAGCAGTGAATTGCCGCCCAACCTGTTCGCGCCGTGGACGCTCACGCAGCCGCATTCACCCGCGGCGTAGAGGCCCCTGAACTTCGTCGCACCATTGATGTCCGTGTCAATCCCGCCCATCGTGAAATGTTGTCCGGGCTGGATAGGTACGGGCTTGTCGATCGGGTCGACCCCGACGAAATTCATCGCGAGGTCCCTTATCCCGGGCAGCCTCTCGAGTATCTTCTCCCTGCCCAGGTGTCGAAGGTCGAGGTAGACATAGTCCTTGCCGTCGATACCCCGGCCCTCGTTGATCTCGGTCTGGATGGATCGTGAGACGATGTCCCTTGGACCGAGCTCCATTGCCTTCGGGGCGTACTTCGACATGAATCTCTCGCCCAGGGAATTGATGAGATAGCCGCCTTCGCCTCTGGCGCCCTCAGTCATCAGGATGTTCGTACCGAACAGGGAAGTTGGGTGGAACTGGATGAATTCCATGTCCTTGATCGGGACGCCACGCCTGTACGCCGCCGCCAGGGCCGAGCCGGAGCTTATCAGGCAGTTCGTGGACCTGCCATAGATCTGGCCGCTTCCTCCAGTTGCGAATATCACGGCCTCTGCCATGAAGGGCTCGAGCTCGCCTGTCTTCATGTTCCAGCATATGACGCCCCTGCACGCGCCACCCTCCAGGACGACATCCACCAACACCCTGTCCTCGTAGAGGGGGATGTCCAGCTTCACTGAGCGCTCCCAGAGAGTATGCAGCATGTACTGCCCAGTCTTGTCAGTAGCGTAGCACGTCCTCGGATAACCGGCTCCTCCGAAGGGCCTCTGTGCGATCTTGCCCTCGTCAGTCCTCGAGAACGGGCAGCCCCAGTGCTCCATCTCTATGACGCATGGGGCGGCCTCCTTTGTCATGAACTCCGCACAATCCTGGTCCGCGAGGTAGTCGCTCCCCTTGACCGTGTCGAATGCGTGCTTCTCCCATGTATCATCCTTGGCCGCGGGATTGTTGGCCAGCGGAGCGTTGACGCCTCCCTGGGCCGCTCCCGAATGGGATCTAACCGGGTGCACCTGCGATATGATTGCCGTGTCCACCTTCGGAGCTGACTCGACGGCAGCTCTCAATCCCGCCAATCCTGCGCCGATCACCAGAACCTTGTGATAGTACATTGCCTCTCAGCCTCCCTACCCGTTAATGAAGGGGACCAGGATGATTATGCCCCAGACGAGCATCGCGATGCCCAGTATCCACAGTCCCACGTCGACCCACTTCTTCCTCTTGATGAACATGTCGAAGTCGAACATGACCGTCCTAGTGCCATTCAGCCCGTGGAACAGCACGACCGCCAGCATTGACCAGTCCACTCCGATCCAGATTAGCTGCCCAAGCCTCAAGTGGATGCTCGAAACTTTGAGATCCAGAGTGCTCATATTCCAGAAATGGTCTATGACAATGTGCACGGCTAGCAGGACGACCAGAAGGACCGCTGTGACCCTCTGTAGGAACCATGGCCATGAACCGGCCACCTTAGTCGTAGCTATCTTTGGCTCAGCCATCTAGCCACCTCCCATCAGGTCGCCGAGTATGTTGTTGCGCAGCGCGTAGAACCCCGCAACGACCAGGACCGCGGCAATGACCATGCAAATCCAGAAGATCATCTTCTGCTTCTTGATGCCGATTCCCATGTCGAACAGCACGACCCTGAAGCCGTTCATGGCGTGGTAGATAACGACCACGACGAGAAGGAAGTCCATGAAGACGAACAGAGGGGTCGCAGTGAGCACCATCAGATCGTCGAAGCTATCGTGATTGATGGAGGCCGTGCTGATGAAGGACAGGTGCATGAAAACGTACACGACCAAGGCCAGCCCTGTCAGCCTGTGGCCGATCCATGCCCACATTCCGGTCTTCATGTTCTTCGGCCAGAACTCACTGTTCTTGCCGAACAGCCATTTGAAGGTGCGCGCCCTCAGGTCATCATCGCCTATTTTCATCCAAACACCTAACCACGAGATTCTAAACCTGCTCCCGACTTCGAGCCCAGCGGCCTACCCTAAAAGGGGTAGCCGGGACCCCTCGTTCCCCGAGCGCCTAGACTAGCAAGAACGTACTTAAGCATATCTCTTCGAACAAGATTGGTGCGATTTTCCTATGCATCGGTTCAAAGTTGCGATATCAATCGTAGGTTGAATTTCGAATTTCGTTTCCGAATACTGAAAGTCGTTTCAAATCGACCAAATCGAAAAGCGTCCCTCTTCGGTGCGAATCTCAATGCTGAATGACCCCAACAGTGTCAAGTAGTCTCAGAGGGATATCACGGCAGGGAAGATCATGGACCAGTACAAATGCAATGTGTGTGGTTACGTTTACGATCCGGAGATCGGGGACTCGACACAATCAGTGCCTCCTGGGACAGATTTCGACGACCTCCCAGACGACTGGACATGCCCAGAGTGCGGTGTGGGCAAAGAAGAATTCACAAAGCTCTGACCGGGAAGCTCATCTATGATCCTCAGACTCACACTCATTGGCTTCGGGAACGTCGGCCAGGAGTTCTCGCGCCTGCTGATCAGAAAGAGGGATTGGCTGCTGAGGGAAAAGGGCATCGATATCGAGGTCCTCGCGATTGCGACCAAGACAAGAGGTTCCTTGATCTCAAGCAGGGCCCTGGATATGGAGCACGTTCTGGACCATCTGCATGTTGGGGGAACCCTATCGGACTTCGGGCCCGAATCGACCACGCTAGCGCCCCTCCAGATCATCGACAAGACTGATGCGGACCTGATGATAGAGCTTACCCCACTCAACATCGAATCCGGCCAGCCAGCAATAGACCATATCAAAGCTGCGTTCGAGGTGGGGTTGGACGTGGTCACTGCAAACAAGGGCCCTATCGCGTACGCGTACAAGGACCTCAGAGCACTCGCTCGCTCCAAAGGTGTTCATTTCCGGTTCGAAGGGACCGTCATGGACGGCACACCTGTGTTCAATCTCGTGGAGAAGACCCTTCCTGGCTGCCAGGTCCTGGGGATCGAGGGGATACTGAACAGCACATCGAACTTCGTCCTGACTGAGATGTCACGCGGAAAGAGGATGGAAGATGCCATCAAGGAAGCCCAAGCACGAGGATTTGCGGAGGCCGAGCCCTCCCTGGACATCGATGGGTGGGACGCGGCAGCGAAGATAACCGCCCTCGCGAACGTCCTGATGGAAGCCGGGTCCAACCCCAAGAAAGTAGATCGTGAGGGGATCCGAAAGATCTCGGATATCGACTTGAAGAATGCGAAGACGGACGGCCTGAAGATCAAGCAGATCGCCAGAGCGACGAGGGAAGGGGATGAGGTCAGGCTTCAGGTGAAACCCGAGTTCATCGACAGCAGCAGCCCATTCTGGTCGATCGACGGCACCTCGAGTGCTGTGAGATTGAAGACCGATCTCATGGGGGAGATCGCTGTGTCCGAGATCAACCCGAGCGTGACCCAGACAGCATACGCGATATTCTCCGACATTTTGCTGATAATGGAATCGATACGCGCTGGGACGCTCTAAGTCGCTACATCACTTCGAGACTGAATTCAGGGTTATCCATGTAGAATCCTGATTTCGTCCTGTAATCGTACTCCGCCTGCAGGATCGTCAGGTGCCCGGCCTCTTGGGCGACGAGCCAGTTGAAGAGGTCTTTGGCATTCTTGTCTCGGAGGTCGTTGCCCGCCGCCCTGTAGTACTCGACCGACTTCTTCTCTACTTCCATCCCCAGCTTTATGACGTCGAGCTCGCCTGCGTTCGGGCCGATCACGATCTTCTTGATGTCCTTGTCCTGGAACACGGAGATATTGGGGGCGGAAGCTTCGCTTTTCAGCTGCTTCAGCGAGAGCCAGACCTTATCGTGAACGAACCTGTTCAGTTGGTCCTCCAGGATGTCGACGTGAATCCTCTCCTGCGTGACGAGGCTGTGGAACATCTCTTTCCCCCTCTGGTTCCTCATCTTCTCGGCGGCCCTCTCGTAGAACTCCTTCCCTTGGACTTCCATTTCGACGGCGTTCCTGAGGATCAAAGCCGGGTCGATTGATTTTGCTGACATACCACGCCTCTCGGTCATCCAACGGATGCTCAACGATATATCATTTTCTGACCCTCGCCCAAACCGTCCGCGAATCGCGGCTCAAGTGGGAGCTAGCTCACTGAGCAGTGGTTCCGCCATCTATCGAGAGGGCGGTTCCCGTCACGAATCGGGCTTCGTCGCTGGCCAGGAATAGAACCGCCCGCGCCACCTCTTGTGGTCGGCCGAGCCTGCCGATCGGGTGCATCTCTACGGTATCTTTGAGATATGCCCTGCGATTCCCAGAAGCGCGAACTTCACGTTCCAGCATAGAGGTGTCGATGACGCCTGGGTTCACGCAGTTGACCCTTATCCCCTGCTTGGCATGGTCGAGAGCCATGGCTTTCGTCATGATCGTTACCCCTCCCTTCGAAGCACAATAGGCTGGACAAGACCTGTTCCCGACCAGCCCCGCATCCGAAGAGTTGTTTATGATCACCCCTGAGCACTGACGTCTCATGTGCGGTATGGCATACTTGGAGACGAGGAAGGTGCCTTTGAGGTTGATGTCCACGACCCGGTCCCACTCCGTCTCTGTCGTGTCCTCCGCGAGCTTCTCGAGATACACCCCTGCGTTGTTGAACACTACGTCGATCCTTCCGAACCGGCGCACGGTGCGCTCGACCATTCTCCTGGCGTCTGATGGCTTCGAGACGTCGCCCTGAACGAAGATGACAGGCCCGAATCTCCTCAGTTTTGAAAGTGCTTTCTCGCCTCTCTCTCTCGACCTGCCAGTGATCGCAACATTGGCCCCTTCACTCAGAAACAGCTCCGCCGTTGCGAATCCCATTCCATCCGAGCCCCCGGTGATGAGGGCGGTCTTGTCCTTGAGTTTCATCCTCTCCTCTCCTACCGAATCGGTAGCTTGAGAATAAGAACCCTCGCAAGGCGTCACGCCTATTTCGCCGAAACCATGGGGAGAGCTACCCTGAAAACACTTCCCTTTGATGGGTCTCCGGGCACGCGGTCTTCGACCCAGACCATCCCATGATATGCCTCAACGAGTGCGCGCACTGTGGAGAGCCCGAGCCCGATCGAATGCGGCCTCTCGTCGCCAGTGATGAATCGGCCGAACACGACATTCTTCTTGGAATCGGGAATCCCTATGCCATGGTCTGCAATCGAGACGCACCAGTAGCGCCTAGGTTCGACCGTGAACTCGCCTATGGTCACATCGACCTGAACGACGTCGTGAGGATCGTAGACGACCGCGTTCTCGAGAATGTTCGAGAATATCTCGTTTGCGAGTTCGTTGCCCATCACGAAGTAGCGGTGAGTGCCGAGCTTGAGATCGAATCGAACTGGCTTATCCACATTGTTCCTTTTTGCCTCATCGATGCACTCCTTCAGGACCTCGCCCAATTCAAGTGGCCCGAGGCTCTCCGTCCCCTCCTCCTCGATCCTGATCAGCTTGTTGGCTCTCTGGATGAGGCCGCTGATCCCCCACGCAGAGGCAGCCGCTCGCTCGAGATACGCAACGGTCCTTTCATTCGGCCCCAGGCCCTCGATCGCCATCTGGAGATAGCTCGTCACGGCCTGATTGTAGTTGTTGATGTCATGTGCGATTATGTCGCCCAGGAACCTGGATCTCTGGGCGATCTCGAACTGTTTCTGATACTGGGCTGCGTTCTCGATTGCTACGCCAGCCAACTTTGAGAAGATCCGCATTGCCTCGATGGTTGCGCTATCAGGTATCTTGTCATTCAGCGACTCGTTGATCTCGATGAATCCGATGGGAAGGCCGCGTCTGTCCATGATGACGAACCTGAGATAGTCCAACTCGTGCCAGATGTTCGGGTCCGTCCTAGGCGCATGTATCTGTGCCAGATTGGTGTAGAAGGGCTCCTCGCCTTTGATCAGTTCCTCAGGGGTCTGCCGGACAAGATAGACGTTCTCAGCGATCTTGTACCGCTGATCTATGTCCACCTTCATCCGCTCTTGACTGTAGGTGAACTTCTTGATCTTCTTCTCCCGCTCACCCTCATAACCGAATACTACCCTGACGCGGTAGATCTGCTCCGGTTCGTCAAGGACACCAATCACGAGCCTTCGCATCGCAAACAAATCCGCGATAGTTGATGCGATCTTCTGGAGGACCATATCTGGTCGCTCTACTGACATGATGTCAGTGAGAACGCCGAGCATCTCCCCTGCGAGTCTGGGTGGCGTTGTAGAGGGCTTGAGCTGCGACTTGTTTCTTGGTTTCGAAGAGGAGTCCTGCATCATGCATCCCTTGCAGACCCTGCGGATGTCCAGTAAGTGGAAATACTCCGGCCTATTATAACTTGTCGTGCTTGGGCAAAATGGTCAGGTCGCCCACTCGAATGTTTGGGGAGGAATGAATATGTTCGAGCGGGCAATCACCCGAGCGGCTGCGGAGCCGTGTTTCGGATAGCAGATAAATATCGGTACGCTCATACAAAGACCGAGGATAGGTATGGCAGAAGAGGTAGAGATAGGAAAGGTCATCGAGTTCTTCGCCAAGCCCTCTGTTGCGGCAATCGTGATAACCGTTGGTTCGCTTACCATCGGTGACACGATAAAGATCAAGGGCGCGACGACGGATTTCGAGCAGAAGATCGAATCGATGGAGATAGACAGAAAGCCGATCACGACGGTGTCCGTGGGTCAGTCCGTCGGAATCAAGGTGAAGGAACGGGTTCGCCTTCACGACAAGGTCTTCAAACTGCAATAGGATCGGCAGGACCGAGTTCTAAGGGCTTCCTCGCTGCTCCTTGGCCAGACGGAGGGCGTCCTCGAGCAGGTCTTCCTCGCAGCCAGGCGGCCCACATATCGTGACCTCGACCTCCTTGACCAGCTCATCGTGCTCCTCCCTAGATATGCGCATGACCCGCCTCAAGCCCTCGAGTATCAAAGTCTCCGGACCAGAAATGACCTTATCGGTCAAAGCCACCTCAAGAGCAGTCCGATAGATTCTCCGGAATTCCATGTGATCCTGAGCAAGCTTCTTTATGATCTCGGCCTCCAAAAGACGATGCTGCTCGTCCGAGATCTCGAGATGCTTCCGGAGCTCCTCCACCAAGAACCTCTCCGTCGCTGTGACTCTGCCATCCCGCCACGCAGTCTGAAGAACACGCCTGTAAATCTCGGAGTCTTGTTCTTTCTCTTCCAGGGCCTCCCGCTTCCTGGCCTCCACCGTCTCGAGACGCGACATGTCCAAACCTTCGCCTTGAATCGCCTCCCTCACGATGTCACTGAGCGTTATGTGAACGGAGGTTGAATCGTCAATCTCGGAGACCCTCATCTTCCGTACGTCGCCAGCTATCCTCACAGGGACGACCACGGCACTAATCCTGTTCCTCAAAGTTACGGCCCTTGAATGCCCGCATGGAGTCAGGTAATAGCCGTTCATCCTCTGCTTCATCCCTTGAACGTGGGCCTTCCTTTCAGAGATGACATCTTCCGCCATGAGGTCCTTCAGATACTGCGATAGATGCTTGCGCTGTATCCCTGTTCCAAATGCAATGGATTGCTGGATGACGTCGGGTGGCAACTCGTATCTATCCTCCAGGTTCTGGTAGTCTGAGAGATATACGAGAATCCTGTCCTTGCTGGTCAGGGACGTTAGTTCCTCGAGCCCCATGCGGAACTGGATTCACCTAGGTCGTATATTGTGCTTCTTCACGGAAGCAAGGCTAGAGGGTAAAAGAGTTAAGACTGGTGCACAATCACCATTCTGAGCCGATGATCGACCGCAGAGCGCTATGGTTCTTGTTCATTCTCCTCATGGGGGCTTTCGCAGCCATTGGCTTGATGCTCATGGTGAGCAGCTGATAGAGCCGGGGAAGATTGGGATCTGTTGGTTCTGATGATTCCGAAAGTCATCATCATTGTGTTTTAATTTTCGCAATTATATAGATACATATGTTTCCTGTGGATAAACGTCTTCAGTACAGAACCAAGATGTGGCCAGTAATCGCACCTTCGTTGTTCGAATTTCGTCGCAATTGGTCCGAAATATCCAATGCTATTAATTTTATAATAATATTGAGATTGCTCATGATTGTAACGGGGAAAGACACTTATATGTCCCGGGCCTAGGATTGCATCGATAGGTATGTTCGCGCCAAGAAGTCAATCATCGGATTGTGCCCCAAGCGATAGCGGGCAAGCGCGAACACCTAGCAAGTGATCGGCAAACAGACGCTAACGCGACTGTCGCCGAGATTTCACTTTTGAGGAGGTGGATGCAATGCGAATGTGGAATGCATACAAGAGAATGCACTTGGAGAAGTCCCTTCTGGCCGTCCCAAGGACGAGCAGAGGGGCCCTCAGGTCCTACGTCGCCGGCAAGAAGGTGAGGTAGACGCAAGAAGACTGAAAACCCTTTATTTTTCGATTTTTCTTTGGCGATAGAAGTTCTCCTAACCCCACTGGAAAGGCGACCATCGACTCTCGCGCCAGCTCTTCCAACGCGCCTTCACGACTGCGGTCAGTGTGGATGGGTACCTAACTGGGTCCTTGAGCTTGAGAAACCCTACCGAACACGCCGCGCGGCCCAATGCAGAAATCGCATACACAGCGCCGAGACCGACAACCCAGTCGTCGTGATAGTACTTGAGGAAGAACCATGCCATATAGCCACCGATGACGGAGCCCACGAAAGTCGCAATGCCGATCAGAGTATTGTAGACCGCGAAATACTCGCCCTTCTTCTCCTCCGGAGCAACATCCATGATGTAGGAGAAGAAAGCCACGTTCGACATTGCAGTGGCAAATCCCAGAGCGATGTTCAACAAGTAGATATGCCAGATTTGGGTCGAGAGGGCCACGACGACCGGGTAGACGATGAATGCGAACCTGCTTATCAGGATTTGCGGCATGGGTCCGATTAGGTCAAGGAGCTTGCCCACTTTGGTCTGAAAGAACAGGGTGGCGCCCGTTCCGGTTATGGCGATGATGCCTATCTCCCACGCGGTTGCGTGCAATACCTTCACATAGGTGAGGTACAAGATCGGCCAGATTATGGACATCAGGAAATTGAAGGTCGTGTTCAGGACGACTAGATTCCTGAAGTTCTTGTTCTCCTTGAGATCGGAGATGAAGATGAATGATCTCAAGCTGAATTTGAAAAGCGTCTTGGGCGAGGCATACATCTTACGCTTCTGCTCCGCAATCTCGTAGAGGATCACGGAGGCCGTCATTCCGCTCACCCCTGCCAAGAAGAAAGGCACCGCGTAGTACTTGGCTGCCGATGGGTCGCGAATCAGCAATCCCCCCGCAGCGATACCGACGATGTAAGCGAGGGTGGCGACCACGAGGAATCTGCTCATCACCGAACCTCTGTTCCTGACGGTGGTGACGTCCCCGACAAGGGCCGTCCAGGTCGGGATCATCATCGATCCGATGAACATCTGGACGGCGACCAACATGATCAACTGCCACGGATTGAGAGCCCCAATCATGAAAAAATACAGCGAGAAGGAAAGGGCTCCTCCAGCGATGAGGAACGGGATCCTTCTGTGGAATAAATCGCTTAGCTTCCCCCAGGGGACCTGCATGATTGCGGGGAAAAGATTGGTGAACGCCTGAAGCCATCCGAGCTCCGCCGCACTAGCATCGAGAGCCTTTACAGCCAGATAGGGCACGTAAGGGTCGGCCAATCCTCTGCCGAGGTTCACGCCAATCTGATTGGCGTACATGTGGGAGAAGATCTTGGCGCGAGCGTGTTCCCCCTGCTTCCCAGTGGACGCATCCGCTGAAGTCATTTCACGTCCATCCCTTGAAACCAGAATCGAGCTGAAGTGGTATATTTCACTTCCGGAAACGATCCAACGCAACCCCTTCCACGCTCATTCCCTTATGCCAGATAGGTTAGAATCTTGGTTCTTGCAGGATATCTGGAAATCATCCAAAAGACTATATATTAACATAATGGGATATGGGGGCAGGTGGGAAACTTGGTAAAGGCCTACTGTGTGAAGTGCAAGAAGTCCGTCGAGATGAAGGAGCCGAAGAAGGTAAAGCTGAAGAACGGCAAGCCAGCAACCAAGGGCACATGCCCGAAGTGCGGCACAAAGGTGTTCAGGATCGGCGGTTAAGCAAAACGGTTTCGAAAACGGTTTCCAGAAGACCCCTCACGGGGTTCTTCAACCATCGGGTCTTCTGATAGCATTTTATTCCACTTGCCTCAAGTAGCGCCCTCGATCTGAGAGTGCACGGATGGCCCTGATCGCGCGCCATATGCTCGGATATGCCGGTATCTTGCGCTTGGCGAGCTCCTTCAGGATCGCATTTGTGCGCGCGCCCGCGAAGGCGCTTACGACCAGAGGCGTCTTCCCTGACCCACCTCTTCTTTCCGCTACATCGATGAGCTTCCGCGTGATGTGGGGTGGCTGCATCTCCAGGGACATCATTATGCAGTCGACTCCGGGATCGTCCATCAAGACCCCGAGAACAGAGTCGTACATCTCGTCCGTGACCCCCGAAGTCAAGTCGACAGGGTTCCGGACCGAGGAGAATCCCGGTGCGATGGACTTGAGCTCATCTGCGGTCTTTCTCGACAGACGAGCCATGCTCAATCCAGCTCCGTGGTCCTTTGATTCCACGTAGTCGGCTGCAATGACCCCGAAACCACCCGCACTTGCGACTACGCATACGCGATTGCCCTGGACATGGTCCACCAAGGTCAACGCCTTAGCGACATCCAGAAGCTCCTCTTCATCATATGCTCTTACGACTCCTGCTTGCCTGAGCACCCCGTCGACGACGGGATCGGAGGAGGAAAGCGCGCCTGTGTGAGATCTCGCAGCTGTCTCGCCGGTGCTGGTCCTGCCTGATTTCAGGACCACGATCGGCTTCGTCTTGGTCACATTCCTTGCCATGTCAAGGAACCCTTTCCCGTCGGAGAACGATTCCAGGTACAGCGCGATGCATTTCGTACTCCCGTCATTGGAAAGGTAGTCGAGCAGCTCGTTCTCCCTGATGTCGCTCTTGTTGCCCAGCCCGACGCACGCGGATATCCCGATCCCCGCTGCCTCTGCCTTCTCCATGAACGCCACCGAGACTGCCCCACTTTGTGAGACCATCGCGATGCTTCCCTTCTTGGGCCGTCTGCTTCGTTCAATTGGGATCAACAAGCTGTCAAGGCCAATCGAGGGAACGAACACGCCCATGGTGTTGGGGCCCAACATCCGGGTTCTCGTTCCTTCTATCGCTTCCATCAACCGCCCCTCAAGCGCGGTTCCTTCCGGACCGGTCTCCCTGAACCCCGAGGACGTCACTATCACGACCCGAACGCCCTTGAGCGCGCACTCGCGCACGCCCTTCTCCGACGCAAGCGCCGGAAGTGCCAAGATTGCTAGATCGACCTCACCAGGCACGTCCGATATCGAATGATAGCATCGCAGTCCCAGGATCTCCTTCTCCTTGGGGTTCACAGGATACAGGAGGAACCTGCCTTTCGAGAGGTTCTTGAGCACGATATGCCCCATCTTCTCGGGATGCGCCGATGCGCCTAGGACGGCCACCGATCTGGGCCTCAGGAGCGCGTCGAGGTCGTTCTTCATGTAACTCCCTCCAAGGAGGCCTCCCATTTTGATGGGAGGAGGAATTGAAGCATCAAGCATATATCCCACCCCAGTCCATATATTTTCGGTATTGCGTGGGCCGCCAACCTCGGTTGGCAAGACACTACCAATGGGAGAAAGACGGTTGAAGTGCTCACACTACCAATACTTGCTCCTACGGGCAAGTCGTCAGCGATGACGGGGCGGATAAGATGTCTGTGAAGCCTTCCTGCGGGAGTAGGCTGCTGATACCGAGACGGTATCTGAGGGGCGGCATCCCCGAAGTCAACCAGCCGATCGTACCGTGCCATGATGTCAGGCCTCGAAACTTGATGGAGCACAGTTACAAACCGTCCATTTCAGTGGATGGTAGTTGACGCCTCCGCCATTACCTTGGTGAGTATTATCAGTTCTCCCATCTGACGAAAAGATGCCATCGAGCGGAAAGGGAAACGAGAAGTAAGATGTTTGAAAGGGTTTGCCGGCCAGATCAGTAGTACTTGGTCGATCTCGTGAATTGCTCGTCCACGTAGATCTTACGCTTGCCGAGCTCCCTGAAGAATGCCTCGGGCTCGACCGTCGCCTCCGCAGGGAACACTCCCGGCTCCTTGATCCTCTTCGTGTGCTGCCAGTGGCCCACGATCGACGGGGGGACCGAGGTGTCCCTTGCTGAAGACACGCCCCTGTCCGGGTCATTCCACGTCACGATGAAGTATGTCGCCGTCGCGGGCATGTTGTCCTTCTTCCCGATGCAGTCGATCCTGAATATGTCATACTCGACCTTCTCCTTCGGCGGCGCAGCCCTGCCTTCCGATATCCCCTTCTGGTACATCGAGGTCAGATAGTCGAGCGGGGAGATCTTCGCGCCACCCACTTCGAGCGGGTTGGTGTCCGCGAACCCGAGCCCCCTCAACGTGAGGAAGGTGCTCATGTCGTTCGCTGGGAACCCGATCCTGAAGGTCACGTTCTTGGCATTCAGGTATTTGCCCATTGTCGCCGGCTCCGAGTGCTTGATGAAGTACGCCTTGACCTTCCCTATGGGCTCTGGCATGATAACTTCCGTCTCTCCGCCGAGGATCTTCTGCTTCGCGTACTTCCCGTTGATCCATTGAACGGACTCCTGAGTGAATTCGTCCAGGACCGTCCTGATCGAATAGCCAGGCCATCCAGCTTCCTTGACGGGCAGAGTGTTGCCCCAGGCACACGTCATATCGATGGTATCGACCGAGTCGAGCTTCTTGGCGCCAGCAGCACCTGCGACGTTCGTCATCCCGGGCGTGCTGCCCAGACCTACGGTCGCGTTTATTCCCGCATCCTTCCACTTCTTGTGAAGGTCGATCTGCTTCAGGCAGGTGTCGAAGAAACCGCCGAGATCAGTGTAGGTCGCTCCGCCCTTGAGGCAGGCGTCCATCACCCTGAGGTTGGTCTGATACCACGCGCAGTTGACCACCGACTCGACCTTCTCCCTCTTGATCGTTTCGAGGAGCTTCGATGAGTCCGTTGCGTCCAGCTCCATGACCTTGACCTTATTCGTGAGTTTCAGGTCGTCGACGGCCTTCTTCACGTGGCTCATCCTCCGGCTCACGGCGATCACGTCCTTTTCTCCGCACATCTCAACGAGGTCTTGAACGGCGAACCCGCCAATCTGCCCCGATGCTCCGAGAACCAACATGCTCATGTATTGCACCTCTTTTGCCCAACCCAATTGAGTCCTAAACCTTCATCCGGACCGGGCAGTATCCGTACTCTTACAATCTACTTAAATGTTGTCTGGTCAGAGTCCTTGCCGATTCAAAGAATTGAGAATCAGTAGCCGAGTGCTTGAAAGGGCGGCAAGTCCCTAACCCGAAACTGCAATGATTTACGAAACTATGCCTTCACAAAAGAATCACTGAAATGCTGTTGCGGGGCTACTTCACCTTGACCCGGTGCCTCTTCACTTTCCGGACCCTGATGACAAGAACGTCGTCGTGCGACTCCAACATGAGGCTATCCGGATCGAGCGCGACGGGCGCATCGATGCTCAACAGGAACGGGCGGAAGGCCTTCTCCTCCTGTCTCGCGAAGACCTCGACGGAGCCCTTCTCGATATTGACATCGATGTCTTCCTCCCGAACGCCAGGCAGATGCACTTTCACGCTGAACTCGTCCTCAGTCTCTGAAATCTCGAACCGAGGACTCATCGGGAGCAGACAGGGACACATCGTCACAGGCTTGGACTCTTTGTCCCAGATCATATGTCCCAAGCCCTGCTCCAGCCTCTGCAGCTCCTCCTCCAGATTGCGGAGCAGGTCATTCGCTTCCCAGTATCGCGACATCTCGACTATGCTCATCATGTGACGGGTCTTGGGCTCAGCCATACATATACGACCTGCCGAGACGTTCGGTCTGACTTTGCCTCGCGGCAAGCATTTCCTTCGTCTTTTCGACTGTCCCCTTCACGTTCTCCTCGATCATGTCCGCTTCCTTCAAGAGTTCTTGGAGATCGACCTGAAGCGATGGAAGCACCTTTGAGACAGACTCCACGAGTCTCGCCGCCCCTCTCGCATCAGGGTACATAGCATTGGCCTCCACGAGAAGACATATGACATCTCTCCCCGTGCGCTCTCCCTCGCTAAGCATGGCGCCCGAAACCCCCGTGATCATGCCCATCTTGAACTGCTCGACGCCAGCTTTGGAGATGATATCCCTCGCATGCTCCGTGGAGCCGACGCCGAACACCCTCGCCGATGCCTTCGCCGTACCCTCGGGCTCCTGAGATGACATCAGTCCCTCGAGCCCCACGATCAGGTCGTACCCATTGGACGCAGTCCAGGCCAGGAGATCCTTCGCCAATTGAGTCGACAACGCCAGAGGTATCTGAAACTCCGAGGTCATGATCGAGACCCTTCTCATCCCAAGTATCCTCAGAGGATAAGTCGGAACGCCCTCCTGCACGAGTGCGGCGGGAGGGACCTCGTCTGAGAGGACGTACGCGATGCGCTCCATCTTCAACGATTCCACGATGAAGTTGCCTGCAATCGTGCCCACCATCCCGACGCTCGGGAATGCCGTTATGAACGCACCCCCGCCGGGCTTGGCCCCCTTCGCTAGCTCAATCTCGAACATGCTTTTCAGGCTCCATCTTGAGGACATGTAATAACCCATAAGATACTTTTGACGAATTGAAGTGCCCACGACCAAGCCTTCACGGGACCCGGGCCACGGCCTCTATCTCCACGAGCGCTCCCCTGGGGAGGGCCGAGACCTGGATAGTGCTTCGGGCAGGTTTGGATTTTTCGAAGTACTTCGCGTACACCTCGTTCACGTCTGAGAAGTCTCCCATGCTCTTGAGAAACAGTGTCACCTTGACGACCTCGTTGAGGCCGGCCCCTGCAGCTTCCAGCACCGCCTTCATGTTGAGCAGGGCTCTCTCGGCTTCTCTCGCCGCGCCTCCAGGAACGATCAGCCCCGTCGCGGGATCCAGTCCTATCTGCCCTGAGCAGAAGACAAGATCGCCAGTAACGACGCCCTGTGAATATGGACCAATGGGCGCCGGCGCATCTTTCGAACTCACGATCCTCGATGCATCGGGGGACATTCCGTCACCTCTTCTTCCCTGTTCGATCATACAACGCTTCGCCGCCCACAACCGTCTTGAGGACTACGATTGACCGTATCCTCTCGGCGTTTTCGAACGGGTCATCGGAGAGAACGACCAAGTCGGCCATCTTACCCTCGGTGAGAGAGCCCTTGGACGACTCCTCGAAGGATGCGAAGGCGGCATCGCGCGTGTAGGCTGCGATCGCTCCTGGCACGGATATCTTCTGAGAGGCATGTGGGGCGTTGACGGCCGAGTGTATCCCGTAAATCGGCGAGAGCGGCATGCAATCCGAACCGAAGACCAGCTTGACCTTCGCCCCGAGCACATCCCGGAACGGATTGTTTCTTGCCGTTCTCTTTGGTCCCAGCCTCGACAGGTACATTCCGTCGGTCCCTCCCCACTCACCGATGAAGTTGGGCTGCATCGAAGCGATCAATCCCATTCTCCGCATCTTGCGCAAGTGCGTCTGGCTCGGGAGCTCAAGATGCTCGATCCTATTTCTCAAGCCCTTGAACGATGTCCGCTTCATGGTCCTCGAGAACACCGAGATAACCTCTCCGATCCCTGCGTCTCCAATCGCATGTATAGCGACCTGAATGCCCGCTTCATTTGCCCTGGTGACGATCCGCTCAAGCTCCGACCTGTCGATTACAAACCCGCCCTTGTTACCAGGATCGTCGGCGTACGCCTTTGACAGAGCAGCGGTTCTTGCGCCAAGGGCCCCGTCACAGAATATCTTCAGCCCACCTAACTTAAGCCGTTCTGAACCGAAACCCGTGGAGATGCCAAGCCTGATCCTGGAATCGAGATCGCTGGATGGTGTGTTGAACCACACACGCACCCCGAGGCGTCCGCGCTTCTCCGCCGCCATGTAGATCTTGAGATCAGCCGACTGCCCGTTATCATTTATGGATGTGACTCCAAGCTCATGCGCCATCCTAGTGGCGAGCATCAGGGCCTTGGACTTCTTTGCGTCATCCGGTTCGGTGTGCTTCCGCGGCAGCTGCAAAGCACTTTCTCGCAGGATGCCTTTCCCGAGATCCACATCCGGGGTCTCCGAATCGATGCCCAGGACTTCGATCGCCATCGAGTTCACGGTGGACAGATGACCGCAGACCCTGTGCGCGACCGTCGGATTGTTCGGGCAACATGAATCGAGATCCTGCTTTGTGATGAACCTGCCGCCCGGCCAGCCGCTCTCCTTCCAGTTCGTGGCTATGACCCATTCGCCCTCGGGGTACCTAGAGCCCGCTTCCTTGATCAACGCGAGGGCGTCATCCAAGGTGCGAGTGTGCGAGAGGTCCACGCCCATCGAATCTACCCCCATCTGGATGAAATGAGTGTGGCAGTCGATGAATCCCGGAAGGACCGTCCTTCCCCGAAGGTCGAATCGTTCACAGCCTCTTGGTCTGCTCCTCCTGACGTCTGTATCGTCGCCTGCAGCCACTATTCTTCCATCAGAGACAGCGATGGCCATGACCACTTTCTTCGTATCATCCATCGTGTAGATTGTGCCATTGTAGAACAGCGAGTCGGCGCCCCTCTCGGTCATGGAGGGAAGAACGGGGTGATCGATTATTAGCCTTGGCCCGCTCGCCCGAGTCATCTCTTATTCAGAACCATTTCAAGAAGAGCCGTGAAGCTCTGCTCGACATTGTAACCTGTCTTGGCAGATGTCAGAAGGGCAGGTGAGTCCTGCTTCTTCGCGAAGACCTCGAGATCCTGATATGGCACGCGCGTCTCATCCCGCAGATCGCATTTATTCCCAAGGAAAACGATTGGGACTTTCCCCGTGGTGGAGGTCATGGCCTTTATCCAGTACCTGAGCTCTCCGAGGCTCTCCTTGCTCGTAACGTCGCACACGGCCAGCGCTCCTTCGACACCATAGAAATATGCTTCTCTTAGGACTTCTCTGAAGCTTGGCTGTCCCATTATATCCCAAATCAGAAGAATGACGTTCTGGGAGACGCCCGTCTCAGGATCCTTGATCTGCATCTCCCTCTTGGTCACCTTCGTTCCGATAGTCGCGATGTACTTATCGTCAAACACGTCAAGGACATAACGTCTAATCAGGCTCGTCTTGCCGACACCGACGTCGCCAATGAGACATATCTTGAGCTTGCGAGAATTCTCGACCAGAGCCACTTACCCACTATCTCCAACTGGACGATATATGGATAGGAGGCCTATAAAACGTTTGCACGCGCGTTGCGTTGATAATGGATTGTGCCGCGGATCCGGATTGCACTTGCAGTGAGAGTCTTGGTCCCGGGCTGCGGTTGTCGCACAGATGGGAAAAGTAACTTAACCGCCGGACGCCTATATGGATTCAAGGATGCATCTCGATCGGAGCGAGAACCTGCATCGAGCCGGCTCTTGGATGGAGACGATGCATCTACGTCAAGCGAATCAGGGCTTCGCCCCTGATATAAGCAAAAGGAGGAAAAAATAGAATGGCTTGTGGAAAGAGCGGCATGAAGACGAAGAAGGCAGCTAAGAAGAAGGTCGCTAAGAAGAAGAAGAAGAGGTAGTACAGCAGTTGTACGGACAGTCTGGGTTCTTTCCTTTCAGGAGAGTAATTGTATGCCTGCCAGAAAAACATCCAAGAAAGCCGGGAAAGCAAAAAAGAAGAAAGCCTGCTACAGAGGAAAGGAAGTACGCGCGTCAAAAACCAGATGATCATGCGGACTTCATGAACTCAGGTACTACGAGCTTTGAAGTTCGTGGATCAAACCTTCCCAAACCTCTTTCATATTTAATTCGTACGCATTTTCTGGACACGGTGGCGTTGAGAGAATATGGAAGGCGCATCAATCTCGACCCGCCTTCCGTGACCCATTCATCGATATCGTATCGTCTCCCTATTCTTCTCGCGATCAACTTCCGCTCCCGTTTCGTGAGATGATATGCGGCCTCGTCATCGACGACGACATGAAAACCCCGCCCAGAGTACACGACCCCGACAGCCTCGTATTGCTTCGCCAGTTCCAGGCTGAGCTGCGAGGCCTGCTTCCTGACCGACTTGAACTCATACATGCAGAACCCATGGACACGTCCCCGATCGATCTTCTCGCCCAGATGCCCGTGATAGGGGCAATCTACGTTCTCGGGGTCGAGATCGAATGCTAGCTGCTGACCATCGTAGTTGTAGCAGCCATGGCAAGCCTCGATGCTCTCGCCACAGCGAGCGCACTCCCTCACGTCGACGTATCTGTTTCTATCGTAGTAGAGAGACTCCGGAAGATAGTCAAGCGCATACCGCCGGATGTCGCCTGGTCCCTTCCAAAGGTCAATCACAACGACATTGTCCTTGTTCTCCTCTCGGCCTGGCATCACTATTCCCGTGTATCTTCCGAGGACCATCGCGAACTTCAGATTCCTCCTCCTGGTCCCTATCCAGTCGGAGAGCGATTCGACGTCGAACTCCTCGTCGTAGTATCTCCCCCGTTCCTCCAATGTCGACGGTCTCATCCCTTTCGGATACAACTTCACTTCACTCGGACCCGCACGATACGCAAAATAGTTTTCCCCCGAGTTGCAAAGTGAGATATCCAAGAGACGCAATCGCGCTCCAGGTACCCAGGATGAAGTCTGGCCGAAGGCTCCTGTGGATAATCAGCTTTCACCACGCATGCAACGACGGCACGCTGATGGCGCTCGTCGCCCTCATCCCCATATTCGTGAAGGAATTGGGGCTGACATACTATGAGGTCGGCTTGCTCGGGTTCGGGCTCTTGATAACCGTCGTCGTTCAGTACGTTGTTGGAAGATTCGCGGACCGCGTGTTCTCGAGGTATCTCCTTGAACTGGGCGCCGCGCTCATGGGCCTATCTTTCCTGCTGATGCTCATGGTGAACAACTTCGAAGGATTGTTCCTTGCGGTAATCTCAATGCGCGTCGGAGGAGCATTCTATCACCCGGTCGGGACCAGCTGGATCACTCGTGAATATGCAGGCCCTTATCTCGAGACGGCCCTAGGGGTCCAGAGCGGCGTGGGCAACTTCGGGGTGATCATCGCACTCGCGACCTCAGGCTTCCTTGGAGACATGTTCACATGGAGGGCACCATGCGTCCTCTGGGCCGCGCTGAACCTCTCGGCCGTGCTTTTGGGGACTCTGCTGGTTAAAGAAGGAATGATCAAGACAAGGGTCGAGCGCAAGAAAGCCACGACCAGCTCAAGGGTCACGCTTGGCAAGATGATGTTCCTCACCATACCGATAGTGAGCGGAGGGGCGCTTTATCAGATCACGAGCTACTTCGGCCCCATAAACCTCACAAGGACGCCCGACTGGAATGCGGGCAGCGCGGACCTTATCTTCGCGCTGTGGATTGGCATCGGGACCGCCACTTCCTACCACTTCGGCGCCCTCAGCGCTCGTGTCGGAAAGTACCGGCTCCTTCGGTTAGGTTACTTAGCGTCACTCATCGCGACCATCATCCTTTCGCTCACAACAGATTGGCACCTGATCGCACCGACCCTCTTCGTGTTCGGGGCGTTCCTGTTCGTGACGTACCCAGCGCTGTTCTCCTTAATCACCGAGTTGACGGGGGAGGAGGAGCGGGGAACGGCATTCGGCATCCTATTCGGGTTCCAACTCGGTGGGGGCGCGGTTTCGGTCTACGCGTGCGGCATCATTGCCGACCGCTTCCAGAGCCCTGAGTACTCGTTCCTGTTCGCGGGAGCCCTGGCGGCCGCCTCACTGATCACGATCACTTTCTGGGAGAAGCACATCAAGAAGCTCGCCGAGAACTGCTAGCTACTGAACGCGGCCTCTTCGTTCTGGTATCAGGGACGGAGCGGGCTTGACCTGCGGAGCAGGTGCCTGTGCTGGCTCCTTGGCGTAGGGCTGCCCTTGTGCTTCCTCCTCGAACTCCGAGATGACCCGCTCGAACCCATGCTTCCTCTCCTGCCTTCTCAACCAGAAGACAAAGGCGTCCACCCCCACGGCCACGATGCCTGAGAGATATACTAGGTCGAATACCTGTGCACCACCGATGCTCAGGAGATTTGCACCTCCCACCGGCGCGGGAAATGCCAGTATATCGCCCAGATGGAATATGTCGGCTCCGACCAGCGTACCCACAACGCCAGAGACGTATGCTAATGGTGCGGCCTTCTTTATGTCCATCCAGAAGGTCGAGAGAGAATAGAAACCGGCTGCCACGGCGGGCGCGAAAGCCCATGGGAAGTCCGCTACTATCCCCGTGTTCTGCACCGCTCTCGTCATGAAATAGGTGATGTAAGTGACTATGATGACCCCGATGAGCCCCTCCGCCGCCTGTACCCTACGGGATGTCACGAGGTATGCGCATACGATCAACGGGATCAACGCTCCCCCGACATTTATGCCCACCCACCATCCCTTGTACGGGAAGATCGGGATGGTGATCGCGCCTAGCAAGAGTGTGAGCATGAGGATCGTCCCAGCCTCCCCCCGTGAGAATCCGAGCTGCTCGAAAACCCTCTCGATCGAGGTGATGTACAACCAGAACAGCAACAGGGCTAACCCGAGGATTATGAGAACCAGTAGAATCGTTCCGATGAGCGCCATTTCGAGATAGTAACCATCCCGGATGATAAAACCCTATTCCCTATCCCCTTCCTGGCGCGGAGCAGAGGACCGCCCTAATCGAAGGTCCTCGGATAGGTGGATTTGAGCATCGACAAGCGCATCATCAGCATCTCCGTGATCATTGGAGGGTCGGCATCGCCGAAATAGAGAAGATGAGAGCAGCACCGGCACCCGGAGGAACCAAAACGCGGCACCGGGAATGCAGCGTCCTCACAAGCTGACAGAGCTTCAACGGTCTCGCATTCGGTTCTCTTCGAATTGGAATGGATGGCGATGCTCGCAAGGATCTCGGACCTCGCGAGGAGATAGTCGACATGCCATCTGAGATTCTTCCGCGAGGACTCGTGCCTCCTGACACGTTGCTCGATCCCGCCCATCGCCGAACCCACGTACACATAACACCCTCGCTTGAACTCCTTTCTTCCAAGAGCACCCACGACTATCCTCTGGTCACAAGGCAGGTGGATCAACAGACAATAGATGCCTCTCACGCGTCTACGAACATTTCTCGATGCCTTGAAGTTTGCTTAGTCGTTCGACTTTGAGAACCTGAAAGTCAATATACCGCCGTACCCAATGTCCCGGGCGCCGAGAGCGCAAGGGATGGGATATGGTAGGTGCGGCCTCGCTGGCATTCATACCTCTGGTAGCGGTGGGCTTCATACTCCTCAACCAGGGTGCGAAGTTCATCACGGATAACGCGGTTGCGGTTTCCCGCAGGCTCGGGATCAGCCGGTTTGTCATTGGCATGCTCATAGTGTCCACCCTGGCCGCCATGCCAGAAGTCCTCGTCTCGATCTTCGCGCTCGAGGAGGGCGCGAAATCGATAGCCTTGGGCAATAGCCTGTCATCGGGCGTGGTGACGATCGCCTTCGTGATCGGGATGACCGCCATCATCGTCCCGCTCAAGGTCACGAGGGAGATCATCATGAGGGATGCTGTGTTCCTCATGACATTCACCATCGTGAGCTCGGTCCTTCTGCTCGATGGCAAGCTGACCTTCCTAGAGGGGATAGCTCTCATGATCCTCTTCATCCCCTACACCATGAACCTGTTGCTGGCGGAACGCGTCACCGACCCCAAGGAGCTGGAGAAGAGCATGGAGGATGCGACGATCCAGCTCGAGTTCATGGGACACCTGTTCGGAAGGAAGATCGAAGTGCGAGCTGGTGTCCAGTGGCTTATTTTCGGTGTCCTGTGGACTGTGATGGGAGCAGAGCTCGCCGTGAGGAGCATCATGAACATGACCAGCGATTTCCATCTGGACCCGTGGCTCGTCGGGATCACGATAGTCGCTCTGGGGACCACACTCCCCGACATCGCGGCCTCCTACCATGCTGCGAAGAGGGGCTTTGGGGATCTGGCGCTTGGCGAGGGCATAGGGGCCAACATCGTCTCCTTGCTGCTCACCCTGGGTCTGATGGGCATAATCAGCCCGTTCAGCTTCGACAGCAAGACCATCATTCCCATCCTGGTCGTGCTCAACCTGTCGACATTCATGATGATAATCTTCATGGTGAAGGGCATGAAGATAACGCAACTCAACGGCATCGTTCTGATGAGCACTTACTTCGGGTTGGTACTTGCGACCCTTATGCTGACACTGAGATGAACGGCCCATCGAGCTTATCTAGGGTTATTCACATTCTAATGCGAAGAGGTGCGTCCATTGGCCAAGCAACTCATCACGGGCCTGGGAGATGGTGATGTCGACAAGTACGTGTTCCTTTGTGGCGAACCTGAGAGAGTCCCGAAGATCGCGACCGCACTCTCGAAGGGGAGGAAGGTCATCCAGAGGAGGGAGTTCTGGGTCCATAGGGGAGAGCTCGACGGAACACCTGTCTCCGTGGCATCGACGGGGATAGGAGGGCCATCGGCAGCCATCCTGGTCGAGGAGATGGCGAACCTAGGGGCCCACACATTCATCCGGGTCGGGACGAGCGGCGGCATGGCCGAAGGACTCGAGAAAGGCGACTTCGTGATATCAACCGGGGCTGTCAGGATGGAGGGGACAAGCAAGAGCTACACCTGGCCGGAATACCCCGCCGTGGCGAGCCACGAGATCGTATTGGCGCTGATCGACAGCGCAACTAGGCTGAAGGCGAGGTTCGATGCGGGGGTCTGTCTCTCTGTCGATGGATTCTACAGCGAGAACAAGATGCTCATGGGTGGCAAGGTCGCCCCGATGTCACAGTGCGGATACATGCCCTCCTTCATGGCAGAGAGATTGGCCGATGCCAAAAGGATGGGAATCAAGAACATCGAGATGGAGAACGGGACCATATTCACCCTCTGCTCCCTGTTCAATCTCAGGGCGGGCGCGATTTGCACGATATCGGACGTTGTTCCCTGGCATCCGACAGAGAAGGCGATAGACTTCGAGGACAACATGGCGGACTGCATCAGGGTAGGCGTGGAGGCCATGAGGACCCTGATCTCCTGGGACAAGAAGAGGGGGGCGGCGAGGTTCTGGTGCCCCTCCCTGAAATGATGGGCTACTCGGCTTTGCTCCCGTATCTCTCCCTGGGTTTCTTCTGTGGCTTGGCAGGCGCCGGATGAGAGGCCTGCGCCAGCTTCGAGAATGGTTCGGGCCACGCGACAGTATGGATGCTCGGGGGACCTTCCCTATCCCTGAAGTACTGCTGGTAGAACTCCTCGGACACGTTCGGTATGACCGGGGCGACGAGTTTCAGCAGGCCAAGTCCGACCGACCACATCGTGTACCAGGCTCCCTCGTCCTTGCTGTCGAGCCTCTTTCCGTCCTTCGTGAGATAGTCGGTTGAGACGTCCTCCCTTATGAAATCCTCGACGGTCTTCAGGGCATCCACGAGCTTCCCGTCCTGCGTGAGGTCCTTGAAGTTCGACCCCATCTTGATGAACGCGGCCAACAAGCTCTTGTCCGAGTCATGGAGCACCATCAACTCGACTATGGGCTTGGCCTTGATGCGCTTGGTCACGAATTCCTCGAGGCTCCAGAGCTGCTTCCATAGACGGGTCTCCTGCCTCCTCAGGTCCAGGAGGGACCTCGCCTCACCGTATTCCCTCGATTGCGCGGCGCTCGAGGCGGCCCTGAGCGAATCTTGGATCGCATCAGTCTGGACCCCGCTTCTGCTCAGGATGGGCGTCAGCTTGAGCACATCCTTGATATAACCACGCAGATGCCCGTGCCATTCGAGCCTATCCTCGAGAAGGTCCTTGGCCATCATCATGTTGGTCGTGGCCTGGTCGAACCTTCCCTCCTTGTAGGTCCCGATGGAATCGGAGATGAGGTCCTCGACGTCCTGACAGAATACGTCAGCCTTGCGCGCTTGGCCAGCGAGATTCACAGCCTGGCGGTAGTATGAGAGGAAGCTGATGCTGTTGTAACCCCGCTCCTCGAGGACTGAGGCGGCGGTGGTCGCGATGCCCTGATGTCTGCTGAACATGCATTCCACGAGCGCCAGTTCCCCGAGCTCGGACTGGGTGACTCGCGCCAGACTCGCCCTGACCTGCGTCCTGACCTTCGGGTTGTCCGCATCATAATGCCTGACGAGGATAGGTACGATCGCGAGAGGGTTCTTGCTTGCGTGCTCCTCGATGCGGTCCACAATCTTGCGCCTCCGGCCCGGCATCAGCGAGGACAGGTCGGCGATCAGGTGTCTATCGATCCTGAGGCTCTCGATATCCTTGGACATCTCGACGTCGGCATCGCTGAGATAGATACCCCTGGGCACCAGTCACACCTGGAGCCTTAGGATGATAATGCTCATACATAAGACTTTTCGGATTTGTGGCTTGGCGGTTCGCATGATGGGGTGCATCTGACCGCGCAGAATCATCGTTGAGCGATCCTGGAGCACATCGCACCGCGACCGCAAGCGGACGGGGTGACCTGCGAGGGGGTGAGGGGCTCGAAGCAGGACGATCGGTGGAGTGGTTCAGTTGACCCGCCTCAGTTCCCCGACGGTGGGAAACTTCAGTGCCTTCTCCCCCGAGAATACTATGGGCACGAAGCTGGATAAGCCAATGTCCGAATAGAGCGGCGATGCAGTGTCGGCATCCAGCTGGCTCACGATGTCGAGGCCGGGCGCAACGATGCTCAGCGCGGGCAGGATCAGGAGCTCCCTCTCGAGATCATACAGGAAACACTGGACCTTGAGCGATGCACCGACATCGTCCATCAGCCGGATCGAGGGATGGATGTGCCCCATCACGGTCGGCTCCTTGCTCCTTGACCCTTTGTGACCGTGGACGATCCTCACCCTGCCCTGCCTAGCCTCGAAGGGCTGGAGCCTGGTCCCGTGTCGTCTGAGTATCTGTCCGAGGTAGTTGTCGTGATTCCCTTTCACGACTTCGAGGGGGGCAAGACCTCTCAGCAACTCGATGAACTTGTTGACGTCCTGCCACTCCTGGTTGAGGTTCCTCGAGAAGTTGTGCTTCATGTCCCCCGCGACGACCACCTTTGAGGGCTGGAACTCCGATATCAGGTCCTCCATGTACCTGGTCAGCTTCCTGGTCTGGACGCGCGGTAGACTCAACCCCTCATCCTCCAGCGCGGCCTCGCAACCAAGATGCAGGTCCGCGACCACGAGCACGTTGTCATCGGTCAGCAAGACGGCTCCACCAGGCAGAAGCTCTGCCCAGTCGCTGATGCTGTAACCTCTATGAGCCACGAACGCCTGAACAACGGGACTCCATAACAAACTTGTGACTATTTTCTCCCACCTGGTTGCGCCCTTAAATACGGTTGCTTGGCCTATCGAAGGAACGATGTTGACGAGCAGCTTCGTCCTCCTTGACGGGATAGGGCCCAAGCGCGAATCGACTTTCTGGAGGCAGGGGCTGGAGACCTGGGACGATTTCATCGAGGAGCCCAAGGCCAAGGGCGTCTCAGAGGCCAGGAAGACCCAGATGGATTCGCAGCTTGTGATCGCCAAGAAGAGGCTGCGAGAGGGGGATTCGTCATTCTTCGCCAACCACCTCGCCCAAAGGGACCAGTGGAGATGTCTTCGGGAGTTCGGGCGGTCAGCAGCGTTCGTGGACATCGAGACGACCGGGGTATCGTTCAGATCGCCTATCACGGTCGTGGGCGTTTACGATGGCACGCGCATGCACACCATGGTGAAGGGGATCGACCTGAACCACGAGAATCTCGCGGCCATCCTGTCCTCGGTTAGCATCATCGTCACCTTCAATGGATCGAGCTTCGATCTGCCTATGATCGAGTACAACTTCCCCGGAACGGTCCCGAAGGTGCCACACGTGGACCTGAAGCACGCCCTTCGCCGCTTGGGCCTCACCGGAGGATTGAAGGCGATAGAGAGGGAGATGGGCATCGAGAGAGATCATCGCGTGGAGTACATGACCGGGCAAGATGCGGTCTATCTGTGGAGGCTCTGGGAGAAGCAGGGCAAGAAGAACGCGTTGGACCTGCTGATAGAGTACAACGCCGCCGATTGCATGAACCTCAAGACTCTTGCCGGTTTCGCTTACCGATCACTGAAGATGAGGTCGTTCGACAAGGCGGTGAGCTACCCCTCAAGGATTGAATATTAGTACCATGCATACGGGATTGGGATGGACGCGCTTCTCGCACTCATTGTGGCAATGTTGCTCTTCGTGGTCCTGATGATCATCATAAACAGGTCCGTCAAGATGATTGTCTTTCTAGGGACGGTCATCGTTGTCATCCTTGTCCTCAGAGCCCTCGGCGTCCTGGGGTGAGTCAGATGAACCAGGAGGACTTCAGCGGGTCCCTTCCGAGAGGACTGTGGATCTCCGCACTGCAGGCTGCCAGCATAATCAAGAACGCCTCCGTCATCGCGATAGCGTCTCACATCGACGCCGACGGCATATCGGCGGGTGCTATCGCGAAGCTCACGCTCGACAGGATGGGCGTTGAATCGAGCGTCCAGTTCTTCAAGAAACTGGACGACCCGGCGCTGGCCTCCCTAAGGGAAAGGCACGCCGATTTGACCTGGTTCACAGACCTCGGGAGTGGGTCAGCCTCCAAGATCGAAGGCACGAACGCGGTCATCACGGACCATCACGTGCCTGAGGCCGCTGCACAATCGCAGCGGATCAGGGGACAGGCCCTCCTGTCTGATTTCAGCACGGTCGTTCAGGTCAACCCGCATCTCCATGGCGTATCGGGGGCGAGCGAGCTCAGCGGGGCGGGAAGCACATTCCTGGCGGCGTACGCGATGGACAGGCGCAACGCCGATCTGGCAGCGCTCGCCGTTCTGGGCGCCGTCGGGGACCTTCAGGACCAGCGCCTGAGACAGCTGGAGGGAATCAACAGGACGGTCATGAACCTCGCCCGAGAGGGCGGCATCCTGGAGGCCGTCCAGGATATCCGCTACTTCGGGCGAGAGACGAGGCCCCTCCACAAATTCCTGGAGTTCTCAAGCGACCCGTTCCTGCCGAGGATCAGCGGGAACGAAGAGGGATCATTGGGGCTCCTACTGGAACTGGGGATCGAACTGAAGGAAGGCGATGCCTGGAGGAGCTGGTCCGATCTGACCAAGACGGAGAAGGAGAGCATCCTGGCGGCGCTGAGAGATCACCTGAGCTCGATGAAGAGGAGACCAGAGGTGATCGAGCGCCTCGTCGGGGAGGTATATGTCTTCCAGAAGGAGAAGAAGGGATCGCCCGTCCGAGATGCGAAGGAATTCGCGACTCTGCTCAATGCATGTGGCAGACACGGGAAGGCGGAGGTAGGGCTTGCGATATGCGCTGGGGACAGGGGCAGTGCGCTCGAGGCAGGCATGGTTCTCCTGCGCGATCACCGGTCGGCGATCAGCAAGGCGCTGACGTGGGCCAAGGGAAGCGGCGTGATCCGGATGAAGAACGTCCAGTTCTTCGATGCTGGTGATGAGATCGAGGACACGATCGTAGGCACCGTTGCTGGAATGCTCCTCGGAAGCGAAGGAGCGGACCGGACAGCCCCGATGGTCGCCTTTGCGGAATCGACCGAGTACTCCGATCACCCAAAGACGAAGGCTTCGGCGAGGGGGACTCAGGATCTGGTGTCAAGGGGCATGGACCTCTCCGTGGCGATGAGAACTGCTGCAGAGAGAGTCGGAGGAGTGGGCGGCGGACACAACATAGCCGCCGGCGCCACGATACCAGCAGACAAGCGCGACGAGTTCCTCGCGGCCCTCGACTCGCTGGTAGGTTCGCAGCTCAACGCGAGAGGACAGCGACGAGGATAGCCTTCTGCGCATGCAACCTGTTCTCCGCCTGATCGAAGACCACGCTGTGGGGGCCATCGATGACCTCGGCGGATACCTCGAGACCGCGATGCGCAGGCAGACAGTGCATGAAGATGTAGTCCTTCGCCGCCCCTTCGACGAGCTTCTCGTTGACCTGGTACGGTAGGAATATCTTCTCCCTCTGTGCCTTCTCGGCTTCCTGCCCCATCGAGACCCACGTGTCAGTATAGATCACATCGGCTCCCTCGACGGCCTGGAACGGGTTCGGAAGGACCTCGATGGAGCATCCCTTCGCCTTGGCTATCTCCTGGGCCTTCGAGAGGACGTCCGCATTCGGCCTGAAGTCCTTCGGGGTGGCGGCTCTCATGTTCATGCCCACGAGCGCGCAACCGAGCATGAGCGAGTTGCACACGTTGTTCCCGTCGCCCACGTACACGAGATGCAATCCCGCGAGCTTACCCTTCTTCTCGAGCACGGTCATTAAGTCCGCTGCGCACTGGCAAGGATGCTCCATGTCATCAAGTCCGTTGATGACGGGCACCAGGGCATGGGCAGCGAGCTCGCGCATGATCTTGTTGCTGAACGCCCGATACATTATCGCGCTGACGTACCTGCTGAGGACATTCGCCACATCGTGAACAGACTCGCGCTTGCCGATCCCGACCTCGTCCGGGCTGATGTAGATCGCCTTGCCCCCCAGCTGGGTCATGCCGACTTCGAAAGAGATCCTAGTCCTCAGGCTCGGCTTCTCGAAGACCATGCCCAAGATCTTGCCCTTCAGCGGGTCGACCTTCGACCCCTTCTTAGGAGATCTGAGTTCCTTTTTCATTTTGATCGCATTGGCTATGATGGCTTCGAAATCGTCCTTCATGTCGAGGACCGAGATGATGTCGCGCTTCAAGGGACCACCGAGCTCCTCAAACGACTACCGACTTTTAATGCTTTTCAGCCAGCTCCGTGACCATGACATTGATCGAAGGTCAGACCCTCAATCTGCGCACTTCGAGAAGCCGCACGCCACACATGTCGCGCAGCCTGACGTGTGAGCCACGCTGCCACCGCATTCCGGACATGACTCCTGATCTGGGCCTGCGGAACCTGTCGATTGCTCTGTCGAATCCATTAGACATCCCTAATGGGACGTAATGAGCATGGGGACATCACGGTTGAGTGAGGGGTGGAGCGAAAGTGCTGTTCGGAGGATTCTGGCAGGAAGATTCGTTCATCACGCCGGAGGCTAAGAGTCTTTATTTAGGGAAAGGCAATGGAGGACGGCCCATGGCCGGGGTGGGGTAGTGGTATCCTTGGGGACTGTGGATCCCTTGACCCGGGTTCAATTCCCGGTCCCGGCCCCTTTCAGGAGCCCGCGCCGATCCTAGCCGAACCTCGCGCCGCAATGCGGGCACTCCGAATCCTTTTCCGTGACTAATTTCCCGCAATTCGGACACTCGTAGGTGACTTCTTCGGAGTGTTCCTTTCCGCTCTCCCCTACATTCCCTGAAGGGTCTTCAACGACACCCTCAGCGCCGTCCAACTCGATCGCTGAGGTCTCTGAGACCTCCTCAGCGAACTGGCTGAACTCCGTGCCGCATTCATTGCACATGTGCTGCTGTGGAGAGATGAGCGCCCCGCAGAACGGGCATTCGAACCTCACATCTTCGAACGATGCTCCGCATCGCGGACAAGCCCCCTCGTTCCCCGCGACCGTTTTGCCGCAGGAGAGACATCCAAAGACGAAAAGAGGCAACGGTTCCTTGCCCATGTTACAATCATGCGCATCCGGTTACTTAATCATTTCAGCTGGAGCTTTGATATTCGGGAATCTGGAATGCAAAGGGTTTTCTACCGGCCCTTCTTCGATTTCGCCTTCGCCGGGGTCTTCGCTTTCTTGTCCGCCTTCGCTCTCTGGCCGGGTGCCTTCTTCGTAACCTTCGCGGCTCCCTTGCGTCTCGAGACTGAGGGGTGGAGCTCCAGCTGAACGAACTCCAACTCTTCCTCCTCGGGCTCCGGCTCTTCCCTCTCCGGCTCGGGTTCTTCGACAACCTCGCATGATGCCGGCGATTCGGCCTCTGCAAATGCGGCCCCGCATCTTGGGCATGATCGAGATGAGATCGGGATCTGCTCCCCACACATGGGGCAATCGACCTGGGCCTCCTCGAGCGGCAGGTCGCATCTGGGGCACTTGGTCTCATCGCCGCGTATCATGAGGCCGCAGCCTGGACACGAGACGCGCCTCACGCTGGATTTCATCTCCTCCACCTCGGTCGTGATGATGGTATCTACGAATTGATCCATGTCGAAGCCCGCGCTGGCCTTCTCCACGGCCTCTGAGAACTTCGTCAGGTCGATGCCGCAAGTGGAGCAAGTGGTCGCATTCCTCCACACCAGTCCGCAGCAGAAAGGGCATTCGAAGAGGGTCCCCGGACCGAACTGCAGCCCGCACCTCGGACACTCGGTGTCGCCTGAACGCACTATCCTGCCGCACTTGAAGCAGCTCAGGAAGACGTCCTTTCGGCCTTCCGCCGTCATCGTCATGGAGAAGCACTTCCGTAATATAAATAGTCAAACTCCGGGCATGCTGGAACTGCGGAACCTCAGCAACCTAAGCCTTGCGATTCCTGCGCGTTCGTCCCACGATGAGAACGAACAACGACATCATGAACACAATCGGGACTACC
>Ga0315282_10000960_pt1 | contig 55984 bp, 46 predicted proteins | sample YL17G07_20_MG_FD_203693 | JGI IMG/M metagenome (GOLD analysis project Ga0315282, IMG submission 203693) | Sediment microbial communities from Yellowstone Lake, YNP, Wyoming, USA - YL17G07_20 | ecosystem: Environmental > Aquatic > Freshwater > Lake > Sediment | place: USA: Wyoming | collected...
GGAATGACCATCGCCACGGCGTCGATGTTTTCGCTGGCGATATGCGCCGCGGTATTCGTCTTCTATGACGCCATCTCCCGCTACGAAGAAAAACTGATGGAAGTCTGGTTCGGCGAAGCGTACAAGAATTACAAAAAGAGGACGGGCAAGTGGCTGCCGAAAATCGGCGGGACGCGGGATTGAGAAGAGCTGAGATTTGTTTTGGATATTTATCACCGGCGCGGTTTCGAGCTCTCAACCGCGCCAGTGCCGGTCGCAGGTTCCTGGATGCGAGCAGCACTAGCGCGGCCAACTTCTCTAAACCGCGCGTGTGCGGTCGCGGCCAGGAGTCCGCGACCTGCCCCGTATTGGGATCAAGAAGAGCCAGGATCTGTTTCAGATATTTATCAGAAGTACGGCGTCGAGTTCTCGGCCGTACTTCTGCGGGTCGCGGCCAGGAGTCCGCGACCTGCCGGAGGAGCTGATGACTGCGGCTATCACGGTAAACGCCCTGCGCAAGACCTACGGCCGGCTGACGGCCGTGGACGGCGTCGGCTTCGAGGTCCGCGCCGGAGAAATCTTCGGCATGGTCGGGCCCAACGGCGCGGGAAAGACGACGACCATCGAGTGCCTCGAAGGGATGCGCTCCCCCGACTCGGGAGACATCCGCATCCTCGGCCTCGACCCGCGGCGCGACGGCTACGAGCTGAGGGAGAGGATCGGCGTCCAGCTCCAACAGAGCTCGCTCCCCGATGACATCAAGGTCTGGGAGGCGCTGGACCTTTTCGCTTCTTATTACAGGAAACCGGCGCCGTGGGCGCCTCTCCTCGACGATCTGGGGATCGTCGACAAGCGCGAGGCTCGGTTCGCCAAGCTTTCGGGCGGCCAGAAGCAGCGCCTCTTCATCGCCCTGGCCCTGGTCAACGATCCCGAGCTCGTCTTCCTGGACGAGTTGACGACCGGGCTCGATCCCCACGCCCGGCGGGCCATGTGGAATCTCGTCCGGGCCGTCCGGGACCGCGGCAAGACCGTCTTTCTGACCACCCATTATATGGAGGAGGCCGAACAGCTCTGCGACCGCGTCCTGATCATCGACCGGGGCCGGATCGTCGCCCTGGACACGCCCGAGAAACTCGTCCGCGGGCTCCAAGCGGAAACCCGGATCATCTTCACGGCCGAGCCCGGCTACGACCCGGCGCCCCTGCGCGCCGTCGCCGGCGTCACGCGGGTCGACATGGCCGGCGGCAAGGTCACCGTCACCGGCGGCGGCGATCGGCTCGTCATCCTGGTCGTCAACGCCCTGGACGCCCAGGGTGCGAGGTTCCGCGACCTGCGCACCGAGCAGCCGAGCCTCGACGACGTCTTCATGGCCATGACCAGGGAAGAGATGGGGCCGTCCGGCCCCGGGAACCAGGCGAGTCCCGCGGGAGGCGCAAGATGAAAGCTCTCCTCAAGCTCTTCCAGGTCGAATTCAAGCTCTACATGCGCCAGCCGCAGGCCGCCTTCTTCGCCCTGATCTTCCCTCTCCTCCTGCTCATCATGTTCGGCAGCATCTACGGCAACAGGCCGACGCCGTTTTTCGGCGGCCGCGGCATGGTCGACGTCAGCACGCCGGCCTACATCGCCATCATCATCGGTTCGACGGGCCTCGTGTCGATCTCGATCATCGTCAGCGCCTACCGCGAGCGGGGCGTCCTGCGGCGGTTCCGGGCCACTCCCCTGCGGCCGGCGGCCATCATCGGCGCCCAGGTGGGGGTCAATTTCGTCATGACCCTGGCCGGCACATTGATCCTCGTCGCCGGGTCATGCTTGATCTATCACATGCGGTTCGGCGGCTCGGTGGGGGCGGTTTTGCTGGGCTTTACGTTGAGCACGCTGAGCTTCTTCGCCGTGGGGTTCGTCGTCGCCAGCGTGTCCAAGACGGCCCGCGTCGCCCAGATGCTGGGAATGCTGCTCTATTTTCCGAACATCTTCCTGTCGGGCGCGACGGTGCCGAAGGAACTCTTCCCGCCGGCCATGCGGTCCATCAGCCGGATCCTGCCCATGACTCACGTGGTCAACCTGCTGCAGGGGCTGTGGGTCGGCGAGCCGTGGTCCAAGCACATCGTCGAGGTCGCGGTGCTGGCCGGGCTCCTCGTCGTCGGGGCGATCGTCTCGGCCAAGACGTTCCGCTGGGAATAAAAATCAGCGGGGCGGCGCCAGGGCGATCAGGGCCCGCAGCAGCCTGAACCCCTTGACGTAATCGTCCGACTGGAAAGCGACGGTCCTCGCATTCAGCCTCTGAACCGTTGGGATGTACATGGCCATGTCCGCCTGGGCCGAGATATAGAACTGGAGCTCGAACTTGCAGGGCGTCGCGACCTTGTACGGCTTGATCTGGCTCACCTTGCGAAGGGCGTCGGTCACCCGGTCCCGGATGGCCCGGCGGGCTTCGGCGAAGGGCACAAGCCGGGCGGCGTAGCGGCCGATGCCGTCCTTGACGGGGGCCGTGACGATCTCGTTGCCGAGGATCGCCTTGGCCTGCTTGCAGACGGCGACGTCGCCGCTGACGAAGACGACGGGCACGCCGTAGGCGCCGGCGATGGCCCCGTTGAGCCCGAGCTCGGGCAGTTCCGTCCCGTTGACCTTGACGCTCTGAACGACGCTGCCAGAGATCGTATGGTCAAGGACCGCGTCCTGCGTCCCGGCGGCGGCATGATAGCCGATGAAGAGCACGGCGCCGTACGTTTCGTCGAGCCCCTGCATCATCGACTGGGGCTTGGGCGAGCCGGTGATGAGGATGGCCTTGGGATGGAGGTCGCCCGGGTCGATGTTGCGCATGCCGCCGTGGGAATCGTTGACGACAACTTCTGTGGCGCCGGCCCGGAAGGCGCCGTCGACGGCGGCATTGACGTCGTCGGCCATCCACTTACGGGCGGCGGCGTATTCCGGGTTGCCGGGGGACGTCTGGTCGGCGCTGACGACGCCGCAGATCCCTTCCATGTCGGCCGAAATGTAGACCTTGAGTTTCGCGGCTTCACGCTGCTGGGCGGGAAGCCCGGCCGGAAGAAGGACAGAAAGCGCGGCGCCGGCGGCCGCGAACACGATCAAGCCGAGGATTGTTTTCTTCATGATGCCTCCCTTGCTATCATTTGGGCCCGTCCTTCGCATATTCCGCCGCGACGGCCGGGTCGTAGGGCGTCCGGCGGCCCGGGCAGGCGGCGCGCTCGCAGAGCTGGCAGGACGTGAAGCCCTCCTCCGACGGGAAGAAAATGCCCGAAATGGACTTTCGCGGCAGCATCAGCATGCTGTCCGTGAGGCGGACGCCGATGAGGCGCTCCGTGTCGCCGAGAAGAGAGAAGAGATTCGGCTGTTCGGTGATGGGCCAGTCCTCGAGCGAGCCGGGGTCCATGCTGGCCAGGGACGGAAATCCCCAGCGCGTCCCAAGGCGGACGGCCAGCCAGGCAGCCGCGTTCTCGAGGGCGACGTTGGCCATCTCCTCGAGGTAGTACTGCTTGAGGAGGTCGCCCGAGGAGGAGGCCGTGCGTTCGAGCTCCGGCCCGGCGGTCATGACGAACGGGAAAACTTTTTGCGCCCGGTCGAGGTTGCGCCGGAGGACGCGGCTGTGGAACGTGACGCCGTCGATGACGACCGTGTCCTCCGTCTTGGCGCCGGTGAAGGAGATCCCGGCGACGGCGCGGAGGCGGATCAGGGAGCGGGCCTGGGCGAGGAGGCCGTCGAGATCGATCGAGGAGGCCCGGGCGGGGTTGTGCCGGAGGCGCTCCGCGACCCCGGCGCGATCGAGCGCGAGGGGGATCTGGTCGATGACTTCCATGGCGTCCGTTCTATGATTACTCCAAACCGCGGCGGAGAATCAAGAGATCCCGGCCGGCCCGGCCGGTTCGCGCTCAAGCCAGATCTCACGCCAGTAGATCCGCTCGTTGAGCAGCGCGAAGGCCCTGTACTCGCCCGTGGCCGTGACTCCCTCCAGCACGATGCACGGATTGGCGATGGTGATCATCCTGCCGGATTTCTCGTCGATCTGGCGGCTGACGCGCCTCAGCACCCGGTAGCGGCCGCCGCAGAAGCGCATCATCTCGATGTCGAACCAAAGTCCCCGGTTTCTGAAATCGGCGTCCAAAGTGCCCTCGATCTCCCGCTTGCTCTTGACGCGCACCCACTCGCCCGGCTGGAGGTCCAGCATGGCGCGCGGAGACTTCTGCACGTTTGCGTGGCTGCGCGACGGGAACTGTACGCCTCCGCACCGTCGCTGCACGGAGTTGAAGAGAGAGAGCGCCAGGCCGACCGTGAACGGGCCGACCCGCACATTGCCGCCCCGGAGATCCCGGAGATAGTGCCGGGGGTCGCGCCACGAAAGCGGCTCCCCCGCTTCCGGCAGCTCCGTCATCTGGCAGACGAAGCGAGGCTCGGCGGCGTGATCGTCCGCTCGCCGAGTGAGCCGCTGGAGATCGAGCCGAGGCGCCGCCGCCGGAGCGGCGGGAGCCGCGGCCATCTCCCGACAAACGCCGGGGCGCTTCAGCCAGGCCTCTTTCCACATCATCTGACAGTCGGCCTGGCACCCGTCATGCGCTGCGCCGTCGCACCGGGCCCCCTCCAGGAACACGGTGTCCCGCATGCGGCGCAAGCCGGTGCCCCGGATCCAGTCGTAGACTTTATCGACGCGGCGGAGGACGCGCGCCCGACGGCCGCACCATGCGGCCATCTCCGGCGTGAACGGCAGGCCGTCCCGCCTCCCTCGGTCATCGAGCGTTTCGACGATCTCGTCGAGCGGCCGGACTTCCACCAACTCGCCGGGACGCAGGCCGAGCCGAGCCGGCCGCCGGCCTGCGACCGCGCCCAGGGCGCGCAGTCCCGAGCGGAGCCCCCGGACCAAGAGTCCCGCCCGCCATTCATTCGGGCGGCGCGGGGCGTAGGGCAGGCCGCGAGCTTCGAGCGCGTCTCGGCGAAGGCTGATGAGACCTCCGGCCAACACCAGGCCGGCCGTGGCTTCGCCGCCCAGGAGTGCGAGGCAGCCGATCAGCCAGCCCGCGCGGGCCGGCGGAGGCCACGCCCCAGACGCCACCGATCCCGCGACCACAAGAAAGATCAAGGCGGCGAGACCGCCGAGGGCGACGGCGGCCGCCGTCATGGCCGTTCTCCGGAAGCTCGAGCGGGCGTCGGTCATCGTTCGTCCGCCCCGATCCCCGCCGGGCTCCGCCGGCCGGGCGTCCCTTCCTCCCCCCCTGCGGGCAAGGGGCCATCGAAACCGCTCAGCGCAATGCTTGCCGCCCACAATCCGTCCTGCATCCCCCCGTCGCGGGAAAGTTCGGACGACGCGATTTCGCGCCGATCCTTGTAGTATCTCGCCGAGACTCCCCCGACGTCGGCCGACGTCGCAAGATAGACGACGGTGTCCGCGCCCTGGGCGGGCGTCAACAGCCGCTTCTTGCCCCAATAGGACATCCTGTGCTTCAGCCAATGGATCCAGCCGTTGTTGCGGGCGAAGTTGGTGGCCACGCCGCCGGGATCGACCGCGTTCACTGTTATCGCGCTTCCCTTCAGCTTGTCCGCGAGAGCATAAGTGAAGAGCACGTTGGCCAATTTCGAATTGGCGTACTGCGCTCTTCCGTCATAGGCTTTCGGAGACGGGATATTTTCGATGAGGCCGGTCGCGGCGCGATGAGCCCCGGAAGCGACGTTGATGATCCTGGCCCCGGCCGATCTTTTCAGCCTGCCGATCAGGGAAAGGGTGAGAACGAAATGGCCCAGGTGGTTCGTGGCCAGGGTCATTTCCACGCCCTCCCCGGTCAGCCGGTGTTTGAGGAACCTGGCCCCGGCATTGTTGATCAGGACATCGATGCGGTCGCAGTCTGCCTCGATCCTCGAGGCCAACCCGCGCACATCCCGAACGAGCGACAGATCGCACACATAACCGTCGACGCCTTCATTCCCCGACGTCCGCCTGATTTCATCCCGCGTGCGCGCCGTACGTTCCCCGTCCCTGCCCACGATGATCACCCGGAAATCCATTTTCGCCAGCGCCAGGGCCGCCGCTTGGCCGATGCCGGACGTCGCCCCGGTGATCAGGCAGATCTTTCGGTCCGGGCGATTCATCATCTCACGTCCCGGGAAGCTTCTTCGCGCCGTCGATCTCGGGAACGGGGGCGACGAGCAGCGGGGAGAGATGCAGATAGCGCGTCGAAGCGCGCTTGCGATCGATATCCTGGTAGACGGCCTTGACCCGGCCGGCCGGAAGACCCGTGGTCCGCGCGACGGCCTCCGGGCTGAAGCCGTGATTCTTGCCGTAGAGACAGAGGTCCATGATCTCGTAGGGGACGCCGAAAAAAAATTCGTCCTGACCCTGGGGTAGCGAATAGGTATCGGTCGTCGGCGGGCGGCTGATGACGGCCTCCGGCAGGTCGAGGAAACGGGCGAGCTGGTAGACCTGCGTCTTGTACAGGTGGGCGATGGGCTTGATGTCCGCGGCCCCGTCGCCCTGCTTGACGAAGAAGCCCTGGTCGTATTCGAGCCGGTTAGGCGTGCCGGCGACGGCATAATTGTGGAGGTCGGCGTAATAATATTCGAGCATCTTCCGGATGCGCTGTTTGAAGTTCGTGGAAGCGACGACCGCCAGGTAGGAGGCGAGCGGCAGGCGTTTTTTAACCACCCGTCCGTCGGGCGCGGCGGCCACGATGGAGAACAGCGCGTAGGTCCGGTCTTCCGTGATGTCGGAAAGCACGATTTTCGATTTCCATCCCGGTCCGTATTCCGGGACGGCCCCGCGGACGGCCTCGTCGTACTTGTCATAGTAGCCGACGGCCTCGAGCATGGGGCTGATATCGATGGCCGCTTTCCGGATACCGAGATGATCCGCGACGAGCGAGCCGAGGCCCAGCGTATCTTCCGCCGAGTGGCGCTCCGGCATCTGGAGGCCGATCACCTTATCGGGGCCGACGGCCCGGACGCATAGGGCGGCGGTGACGCTGCTGTCGATGCCGCCCGAGATGCCGACGACCAGGCCCCTCTTGTGGAGCTCTCGTCCGAGCGCTTCCCTTATGGCCCCGCAGATCGCGGCCGACTCGGTCCCGCAATCGATGTCGAGGAGCTCGGGTGAAAAGGAGGCTTGATCACTCATGTTTCCCTCACGGTCATACGGCTCTTTCCCTCAGCCGGCCCGTTTGTCGACGAAAACATCCCACCTGACGCCGGACGCTTCGGGCCGGGCGAAGCGGCGGATGAACTGCTCGAACAGCAATTGCGTGGAAAGGATGCCGGAAACGGCCATCCCTTCCGTCTCGCTGGCGCTCGAGGCGGCCTCGAGCTTCCGGAAAAGGCGGCCGACCTTCTCCGGGTCGAAAACCCCGGCATCCCTGATGCTCCTCTCCGAGAGCGCGTCCCGATAGCTCTCGGACTGGAGGCGGCCGATAAAAACGCTCTGGATCGGCGCGCGGTAGGGATGTTTTGTCCGTCTCGTGATGGACGTCGGCAGAATGTCGCGAAAGGCCTTTTTCAGGAGGCGTTTTTCGTTGAGGCCGAGGATCTTCCACGACGGCGGGACGCGCGCCATGAAATCGATGATCCGGTGATCCAGGTAAGGCGGGCGGATCTCCACGGAGTTGGCCATGGCCATCCTGTCGCCCTGCGAGGTCAGCAGATAATTGCTCAGGAACAGCTTGTCCTCCAGGTACTGCGCTTTGGAGAGCGTGTCCCTCCTCTCGAAGCCGGCCGGCATCATGCGGGCCAGGTCTTCCGTCGCCGAGTAACCGGCGAGAGCCGCCCGCATCTCCTTCGAAAAGAACTGCTTGATGCGGGCCGTATTGTTCCAGCGGACGAGATGCGAGAAGAACGGCTCCTCCGCCTGCGCCGGGTCGCGGGCCATGAACTGCCGGTACGATATCTTTTCCCGGCCCGTCCGGAAGATCTGGGGATACAGGCGTTCGAAGAGCCGGGCCCGCCGCGGCGAGTCCGGCCGGCGCAGAACGAATTGTCTGACCAGGGATTCCCGGAAAATATCGTAGCCGCCGAAAACCTCGTCCGCCCCCTCTCCGGTGCAGACGACCTTGATCCCCTGTTCATGGACGAAGCGCGAGAGGAGGAGCATGGGCGCCGGCGCCGTCCTCAGCACGGGCGCCTCGCAGTGCCATATCACGCGGGGAAAGGCCTCGGCGATGAGCGCGTTCGAGGCCTCGAGCTCGCGGTGCTCGACCTCGAGGCGCCCGGCCATCTCCTTCTGATAGCCGCCTTCATCGAAGGCCTCCTCCTCGAAACGGACGCCGAAGGTGCGCACATGCCTGTTGAAATACCGCGAGATGAGCGCCGTGATGCCGGACGAATCCAGGCCTCCGCTGAGATAGGATCCGACGGGCACGTCGGCGCGAAGGCGGATTTTCGTCGCGTCCATGAGCAGGGCCAGGATGTCGTTGCCGACCGACTGAGGAGTGGCCTGCACGTACGAACCGGGCGGCTGATACGGGATGTCCCAGTACTTTCTGAGCCGCTGTCCCGCCGCGTCGATGGTGAGGACGTGTCCCGGCGGGAGTTCCCGGATGCCCTGGAAGGCGGTCGCCCCCGGCAGGGTCGTCCAGAAGGTCAGGATCTGATCCAGCGCCCGCGGCTCCAGCGAGGGCGGAGGCAGGAGCGCCGAGGCAAGGAGGGCTTTTATCTCGGAGGCGAAGAGGAAACGGGATTCGTGCTCCGCATAGTACAACGGGCAGATGCCGAAGCGGTCCCTGGCCAGCAACAGCCTTTTCCGGGAGGCGTCCCACAGGCCGAGGGCGAACTGCCCGTTCAAATCATCCACGAAATCCGGGCCCTTGTCCTCATAGAGATGGACGAGGACTTCGGTATCCGTCCTGGTGTAGAACCGGTGCCCTTTGGCCTCGAGGCCCGTCCTCAGCTCCGGGTGGTTGTAGATTTCTCCATTGAGGACGAGCCAAACCGTCCCCGTCTCGTTGCGGATGGGCTGGGCGCCCGTTTCGAGGTCGACGATGCTCAGCCGGGCGTGCCCCAGGCCCGTGTTTCTATCGAGGTAGATCCCCCGCTGGTCCGGGCCGCGGTGAGAGAGCGCGGCGACCATGGGGGCGAGGTTCGCGGCCGCGATCCGGCCCTCTCCCCTCGCGTCGAAGATCCCGGCGATACCGCACATGGAGTTCTCAGGCCGTCTTTTTTCCCAAAAACGCGGAGATGTTGGCGATGGTGTCCAGGTTTTCCGGCAGCAGTTCCTCGTCCTGGACCTTGATGCCGTAACGCTCCTCGAGATGGTTGATCAGCTCGAGGATGCCCGTGGAGTCGATGACCCCCGCGTCGAGCAGGGAGTCGTCATCGCCGAGCTTCTCGTCATCTCCGAAGAGGAACCTGTCGGTGATGTATTGGCGGATTTCACTGGCATATTCAGGCATGGCGTTCGTTCCTCGGAAATCTCGGCGTTCGGGCGGCCCTATTATATCCGAAGACGGCGAAGTTCGGCACGGTCCCTGCGCTATCGCTCGGCCACTCGATCGGTTTCGAAGAACTTAAGGCTTCTCCCCCGGTCGGGCTTTCCGCTGCTCGTTTTGGGGATATCCTTCACGATCCGTAAGGATCCCGGGACTTTGTATTTGGGGAGCTTCGCCGCGCAGTACTTGAGGATGCCCTCGATCGTCTCCGCGGTCTCCCGCACCGGAACGACCAGGCCCGCCAGCCGCCGCCCCTGCAGGGCGTCCGGGACCCCCAGCACGAGGCATTCGGAAGCCAGCCTGGACTCGATGATCGTATCCTCGATTTCCCGAGGATTGATCCGGTGCCCGCCGACCTTGATTTGGTCGTCCTTTCTCTCCGTCACATAGAAAAATCCTTGCTCGTCGCGATAGCCGAGGTCACCGGTGTGATAACCGTCTCCGTCGAGGACCTTTTTCGTCGCCTCTTCGTCCCCGTAGTACCCGAGCATGATGTTGGCGCCCCGGGCCACGAGTTCCCCGATCTTGCCGGGCATCAGCTCGTTCCCTTCCGGAGAAAGGATCTTGAGCGCGACTCCCGTTATGGGGATGCCGATCGAATCGATCTTGGCTTCGAGCCTCTCCGGAGGAACGTAGGTCAGCCGGGCGGAAGCCTCCGTGGCCCCGTACATGATGAAAAGGCGGGTGTGGCGGGGCAGCACCTTCAGAAGCTCGAGCTTGAGGGACCTGGGCATGTGCCCGCCCGCCTGCGAACAGTAGCGAAGGGCGGGCAGCTTGTCTCGATAGGCCGCCAGCGGCGACTTGAAGAGCAGATGGGCGTAGGTCGAGGGAACTCCGGAAAAGCCGGTCACTCCCTCCTCCGCCATCTGCTTCAGGACCGAGGCCGTGTAGGCGAACTTGTTGTTGATGACCACCGTACCGCCCACGGAAAAATGGGTGTTGAGGAGGGATTTGCCCATGACATAAAAGAACGGCAGGACGACCATCTGGATATCGTTCGAAGTGAGCCCGAGGTATTCGATGATCGCCGAGGTGTTGGCCGTGATATTGGCATGCGAGAGCATGACCCCCTTCGGCCTTCCCGCCGACCCAGACGTGTAGACGATCGCGGCGCAGGACGCGGGTTCGATGGCCAAGCCGGGGTTCTCCTCGGGGCAGGCCGCCAGATCCTCGGGAAACGAGGCCGCCTCGCGTCGCAGGCTTTGGGCCGCGGGGCCCGGGCCGATGACCATGACCCGGGCGATGCCGAGGGAAATCGGATCGAGCGCCCGGACGGCCTTTCCGGCTTTCGGAGAAACGATGAGGACGCGGGGCGCCAGCTCTTTCAGCGCTTCGGCGAGGCCGTCCGGCCTGATGTCCGTGGTCATGGACACGGCGATGCCGCCGGCCTTGAGAATGCCGTAGTAACAGACGACGTACTCGACGCTGTTCTCGCAAACGAGGACGACCCGGTCGCCGGGCCGGACGCCCGCCCGGATGAGGCCGTGGGCCAGGCGGTTGGCCCAGCCGTTGATCCAGGCGTAATCAGCGCGGTTGTGCTCGTGAACGACGGCCGCCTTGCCGGGAAAGAGGCGCGCGCTCTTTTCGAGAAAATGGTGCACGAGACCGGCTGCTGTTTTCATGCTTCAGGTCGCTGGAGGATTCTCAATAAACCCGTTTCCCGGGGTCCAATGATAGAACCAACGCCCGTCCTTGGCAAGCCCCGGTCGACAAGGAGGGACTTGGATTCAATCCTTCGGCGGGGTCGTTTCGATCCAATCGATCAACCTCACGGGCTCTTTCCGTATCTTCCGGTATGTCCGCCTGATCAGCCCCCTCAAAAGGATACGGTCCGCGTCCTTGATCAACCGCCGCCGTTCATATCTGCGTCGAACGGCTTTCAGGGCGCCGGCCAGCTTCTTGTGGCCTTTTCGAACAGCCAGGTCGAGGTTTTCATCGATAAAAAATTGATAGGTCTCCCGGTACAGGCGTCTCAGGGTCCCGGCCGGAGGAAGGGCCGGAAAGAGAGCCGCCTTCGCCTCAATCGCCTCGAGGACGATCATCGTTCTCAGGCACTTCTGACACTTGCCGCAGTTGAAATTCATCTCATCGATGCAGACGACGAGGTTCGCCAGGGCCGATTCGCGGGCCGCGATGGTCACGAGTTTGTCGGCCCGCCGCGCTTCCGCGCCGTCATGAATGACGTCCACGCTCTCGTTCGAATAGAGCGGATCCAGCAGCGGGTGCGAGCCCAGCGGAACGAGGTGGACGTAAGATATCGAAGACGGCACGTAGGCGCGGGAGAACCCCAGGAGATGGGCCACGCTGGCCAGGGTGCTCCCCTGGGTGAGCACGCGGCTCAGCCCGTTGCGATAGTCGAAGGGGTAGTGATTCGTTTCCACCGGGATCAGGGTTTTGCCGAAGCCGCCGACGAAGGACGCGTTGCGGGCGACGGCCTTGAGATGCTCTTCCTCCGCCCGGAAGAAATCGAATCCGTGGAGGGAAACGACGTGACTGATGTCCCCCTGTCTTTTAAAAAACGTATAGAGGCTGTCGAGTCCGCCGGAGAAAAAGGAGAAGGCGCCCTCGTTCAGGGGCTCGGCCGGAGCCGTGCTTGCGCGGACGGGGACTTTCTTCAACGCCGGATTCCAGCAATGGTGGATGTCCTGGATCCGGGAGAGATTCTTCAGGAACCTCGGCGAAACAGGCAGGGCGGGGTCGACTTCGAGTTCCTCCCCCTTGGCCATGGCCGGGATGATCGCCGACGCCAGAAAAGGATCCCCCGCCCGCGAAACCTTGTAGGCCTTCGGCACCCGGTACCAGAGCCGGAAGCCGTCCACCTCGGCGGAGACTTCTACCGTGTCTCCATGTTCTTGGATCCTCCAGTCCCCGACGCGCATCCTCGTCGTTCTTCCCTAAGAAAAGTGACGGCGGCAACACAGGACCGCCCCGAGCAGGGCCTTCCGACCGGCGGCGTCGACGATCGCACGTCTGAGCCGGGCGTCCGTCGACGCCGGAGGAATCAACTGGAGAACGATGTCCTTGTTGAGCCAGGCATCCGCGTCATCGGCGCGGCTGCGGGCCTCCTCCCGCAAAGCCTTCCACCCGGGCCCGTTGAAATCGAAAGTCCGCAGGAAAACCCGCGGTTCCCACGGATCGAACTTATCGTACCAATGCCAGGACAGGGATTCCTTCACCCGATCCTGGAAGCGAAACCAGAAACGGGGCTTGCGCGGCACCAGATGCCACCATTGGCGGTCGATCGCCCGGGCCAACGGCAGACGCGCCAACTCGGGAAACTTTCGGAGAATGAGTTCAATCTGCGCCCTTCGTCCGGCAACCAGGGGGAGAGGCAGGGCCCGCAGGAGCCGGAGGAGATCGGGAACGACGTAAGGAAGGACCGGCCAGGAACGCAGGGTCATGATCTTGCACCCGTTGCCGACCAGGAATCGCTGGCGATGATACAGGTCGAACCACCAGGATTTCTGCCACGGCGGACCCGAGTAGGAGTCATATTCGTCCCTGAGGCGGCGCCAGACGTGGAGGAGGACATCGTCAATGTCGTCGGCGCGGACGATCTCCCGGACGATCCCGGGCGAGAGTCCCCAGGCGTTGACGCTGGAGAACATCGCTTGAAACGTGTGCCTGTCCAGCGAGGATTCCCGTCCCCAGCCGACGTGGCCGGCGCCCATGGTCACGTCCCCGAGGAATCCCGTCAGCAGCAAAGGGCGCGGCGTTTCGGAAAAGGAATATTCGTTGAGCGAGTACAAGCCGCAGGACATGGCGTCGGCCTCGATGGCGCGCCCGGCGAAGGCCGGAAAGTCGTTCATGTCGATGGGCGCCCGCTCGTGCGCCATGCCGAGAACCGTCGTGACCCGGGCCGCCGCCCGCATCTCCATGTCCCGGCGATCTCCGAAGGTCAAGGCGGAGAGCTCGCCCGTCACGCTTTGCCGGAGATAGCCGGCGACGAGCCGCGAGTCCAGGCCGCCCGAAAGATAGACCGAACGGGCGCCCTCCCGTGCCGCGGAGCCCACCGACCGCCGGAGCACGGCGTCGAAGGCCTCGACGGTTTCGCCGATATCCCGGGGAGCGGAGGGCCCGGCGCCCAGGAGGACTTCCTCCCGGTTCAGGCGGCGCCCGGGTCCATATTTCAGAAGGTGCCCCGGCCGGAGCCGGGATACACCCTGGAACATCGTATGGCCCAGACAGCTGTGGGCCAACAGGAGGATCGTCACCAGCCCGTGGATGTCGACGGCCGCCCTGAATCCTTTATGGCAGCGCAGGAGGCCCGGCATGGAAGTCACGATGAACGCGGAATCGTCGCCGTAGTCATAGACGGGGTACAGGCCCAGCCAATCGGCGGCGACCAGGACGTCGCTCTCGCCGACGCTCAGCGCCGCTCCGTAATTCAGCCGGAGGCAATAGTCCCGCATCGCTTGAATCCGGCACGCTTCCGACGGCGACCTCAGGTCGGAAATCTTCGTGCCGTCGGCATCGAACGTCGAACCGATGACCACCGCCGCTCCGCGAGGGTCGGCGGCGGCGGCGTAGGGCACGGAGGGATTCCGAGCGGTGATCAGCGACCAGGCGGGACCGCCGGCCTCGTCGATCAGGCCGTCCGGCGCCATCTCCAGGAGACGCCGCCGCGCGTTCGCCCGGGCATGATCGACGATCTGCGGATTATCGGAGCATATAAGGAAGAAGTCCGCCATCTGGCCTTTCAGTCTTTCGGAGGCGTCATGCTGACCCGATAGGCCGCGGGAGAGGTCTTCACGACTCTCCGGTGGATCCGCTTGACGAGTCCTCCCAGCATGATCCGATCAACGTCCTTGAAGAACCGCGCGCGTTCGAACCTGCGCAGGGGGACCTTCAAGGCCTTGCGCAGGGCCTTGTCTCCCGTCCGCGTCGCGAGCTCGTAATTTTCCTCGAAGAAGATCAATTCGATATCGTTGGCGATCCGGATTTTCCTGATCTCGGACAGGGACGGAAAGGACGGGAAGGCGGGGGTGGAGACGCCGAGCAGCCTCAGGGGGATCATCGTCCGGAGGCATTTTTCGCAATGGCCGCAGTTGACGGTCCGGTCGTGAGCGCAGACCAGCAGATTCGCCAGGGCGGAAGGGCTTTCGGCGATCTTGATGACCTTGTCCACCCGCCGCGTTTCGGCGCCCTCATGGATGATCTCGACTCCTTCGGTCGACCACAGGGGATCGGTGAGCGGATGCGAGCCCAGCGGAACGAGCTGGCTGTAGGAGTAAGCCGACGAAACGTAGGCACGGGGGAAGCCCAGGAGCAGGGCGATGCTGGCCAGGGCGCTTCCCTGGGTCAGCAGGATGCTCAGGTTGTGATGATAGCCGAAGGCATTGGAATTGGTGCCGACAGGGATAACGGTCTTGCCAAATCCGCGCAGGAAGGCGGCGTTGCGATCAAAGGTCGTCTGGAAGCTCACATCGTCGAAGGGGAAATCGAACCCCTGGATGTAAACGACATGGCTGAGTTCCTCCCGACGCTTGAGGAAGGTGAACATGCTGTCGACGCCGCCCGAAAAGAAGGACAAGGCCCCTTCGTTGAGCGGGCCGGCGGCCTTCGTCGCCGCCTCCACGGGCACGATCTTCAACAAGGGATTCCAGGAATGGTGGATGTCCTGAAAGACCGCGCAGTTCCGGAGGAGCCTCGGCGAGACGGGTAGGCTGGGGTCGATATCGAGCTTTTCCCCCTTCGCCATGGCCGGGAGCAGCGCCGCGGCCAGGAACGGGTCGCCGGCGCGCGAAAGCCGAATGGATCGCGGCGCCCGGAACCAGAGCCGGAAGTCGTCGATCGCGGCGGAGACTTCCTGGAAGTCGGCCTGCTCCTTGATTTCCCAGTTTCCGATCCTCATATTTTGACCTCTCTCAGCCTCCCGCCAGACCCCAAGCATGACGGGGTCTCATCCCGACGTCAAAACGCCTCCAGGCGCCCGAGGCCCGGGCATGGCCGGGCGCGTCAGATTTTCATTTGCCAGTTATCCGGCTCCAGGAAATTCAGGTCGGACGTGATTTTGCGATAATCGAGGATCAGGTCTCCGGTGTTCCATTCCGGGACATTCGACGAAACCGCGACCGGTTTCTCGCGGACGAGCCATCGTTCTTTCACGGCGTTCCTCATCAGGGGAATTCTCTCGTGGTCGAAGCCCATCAGCCTCGTCCCGACCAGGTCGACAGCATAGGGATTATACCCCCCCAGCAGAACTCCCGCGGGCTTTTTCAGGCACAAGGTCGGGCCGTTCTTCTCTCCGGCGACGATGCCGTCGATGAGATTGAAAATCTGCCGCTGCGGCGTGTTTCTCATGACTCCGTTTTTGTCGGCGAACAGCATGATCCTGTTGAGATCGAGGATCATGCGCCAGACCGTATCATTCCCCTGCCAACATCCCTGGCCCGGCTTGAGCCGGCGGTAGCCGGTTTCGATGCGCCGGATGAAGCCGGCCTTGTCGGAAACGTGGTTCGCGCACGAATACAGGAGACCGCGGACGAGATTGTCCTTGAACCGGTCGAGCTTGCCCGCGATCCTCCCGATCGAGGTCGTGTCGGGAATTTCATCGCCGCCCTTGCTTGGAGGGCCGTTTTTCATATGGGGAAGATAGGACTTGTTCGTGACGGTTCCGACGAGGTTCTTCAGGCTGAGCGTGACGCCCGCCCGCCAGTGGGTTTTCAGCTTCGGCACGTTGATGACGACGTCCGCCTCCAGGAATTCCCGGGCGATCCGGTATTTATGGGCCAGACGATTGTGGACCTTGGTCAGGAAAGAATTGTCCTTCCCCAAATACCGGAGGCCGGCCATCTCCTGATCGCTGTAGGCGTCGAGAGACGAGGCCCGGCCGAGATCGACCTCGATTCCCAGATGGTCGAATTCGGATAAGCTTTCTTCGCTGCCGCGGGCGAATCTCATGTCGACGAGCCTGAGAGCGAATGCCCCGCTCCGGTAGAGGCCGCTCAGATGGCCGACCATGGGCTGGAGATCGTTCTTGCTGGTGACGAGATGAAAATCCGCCTCCGGAACGGGGGCGTCGCCGATGACGATCTCGCCGCGGCCGCCGAGGGCCAGGTGGACGTAATCGATGATCGGCCGGAGGACGCTGGCGTGCGTGACGATGGAATCCATGTCCTGGCCGATTCCGTTCTTTTCCCGGACCATGTTCGGCTTGATAAAGACCTTATTCCCCGGCACGATCAAACCCGAAAGGGGGTTCCACGTCCCGCTGCCGACGCGCTCCCGGTCCAGCCCGAGAGCGATGAAGAGCTGCCTGACCGAATCGTAGATCGGATTGAAGTCGCTCGTCCGGACGTTCTCCGTGCCCGAGAACTCGGGGTAGACGGCCGGCGGGTCGAAGGGGACCTTGACACCGTAATGATCGATCGTCCTGATCACGGCCACGTCATTCTTGTAAAACAGCTCGTCCATCTCTGCCCTCGATGCGTCCGAGAATTTTTATAGGATCGGGGGACTCCCCGCGAAGTACTGGCTGCAGCAGAGTACGGCGCCGATCAGCGTCCGCCGGCCCGTCGGGGCGCTGATCCGGAGCTTGATCGGCAGCTCCGCGGAGGAGGGCGGAATCAGGTCGAGAACGACCGACTCGTCGAGCCACTCCCCGGCCGCGCGGGCCCGGAGTCGGGCCTGGTCGCGCAGGATCTTCCACCCCGTGCCGTTGATATCATAGCTCCGCATCCACCATCGCCGCTCCCCGGTATCGAAGATCTTGTGGGCATGCCAGGCGACTGAATCCATCACCCGGTGGACGCCGCGGGTCCACGGGCTCACATGTTCGGGCTCGAGGCGGTAGCCGATCCGCTCGATCACGCCCGCGAACGGCAGGCGGGCCAGCTCGGGGAACTTCCTCAGGATCAGGGCTATTTCGAGCCGGCGGTCGGCGAGAATCGAGACGGGCGTCGAGGCCGCGAGGTCGAGAACATCGGTGCACGCGAAGGGGATCACGGGCCAGGAGCGCAAGGCCATCACCTTCGGCACGCGGCCCATCAGGAAGCGCTCGTGATGGAACAGCAGGAACCACCAGGTCTTCCGCCACGGCTCTCCGGGATACGAATCATATTCGTTCCGCAGCCGCCGCCACGTGTCGATGATGATGTCGTCGACGTCCCGGGCCCGGACCAGCTCGTGGATGACCCCCGGGGACAGCCCCCATTCATTGACGCTCCGGAACAGCGCGTGGAAGGTGTACATCTCGCCCGCCGCTTCCCTGCCCCACGCGAGATAATCCGCGCCCGGGAGAGAATCCCCGAGAAGCCCCGTGAGCATCGGCGGGCGGGGCGCTTCCGCGAGGGGGCCGAGGCTCAAGGCGAACAGACCTCCGGACATCGCGTCTTCGTTCAGCGACCGGCCCGCGAAAACCGGATAGTCGCCGTCGTCGACCGGAATCGTCTCATGCCGGGCGCCGAGGAGCGAAGCGACCCGGACCGCGGCCCGCATATCGGTATCGTTGCGATTCCCCAGGGTGACGGCGGCCATCCCTGCCTTGGAAAGCTTGTAAAGATAGCCGGCGGCGATCCGGGAATCCAGTCCGCCCGACAGCAGCACGGAATGGGCCGTTTCCCGAGAGGCTTCTCCGATCAGAGCCGCAAGCGCGGCATCGAAGGTCTCGACCGCCTCATCCATCGTCTTCGGAGCGGCGCCCCTGGGAGCGCGGGCCACTGCTTCTTCGGCGGCCCGGCCGCTCGCTGGGTGCTTCAAGAAGTGCCCGGAGGCCAGGCGGGTGACGCCCTGGAACATCGTCAGACCGAGACTGCTGTGGGCCAATAACAGGATGCCGACGAGGCCCTGGATGTCCAAGATAGACCGGAAACGGTCATGGCACGTGAACAGGCCGGGCACGGACGACACCATGAATGTGGAGCCTTCCTCGTGATAATAAACGGGGTAGAGTCCGAGCCAATCCGGAGCGACAAGGACCTCGCCGTTCCGGATGCTCAAGGCCATGCCGTAGTTCAGCCCGCGGCAGTAGTTCCGGATCGCCCGGTCACGATCGGCCGGCGACGGGGACAGCAGGTCGGAGAGCTTCGGCCCGCCGGGATCGAACGTCGACCCGAGGACGACCGCCGCCCCCTGGACATCGGCGGAAGCGGCATACGGGACGAAAGGATTGCGGCCCGTGACCAGCGACCAGTTCGAGCCGTCCAGCTGATCGATCACATATTCGGGACCGAGTTCGAGTAGCCTCCGCCTGGCTTCCGAGACCGCATGACGGACCGCTTCCGGATCATCGGATTGAATGAGGAACAGATCGGCCATGAGATACCCTCCTCCCTTGCGCGCGCGCAGATTCCCTCTTTTGGTTAATCATTCCGAGCCATCGTATCTATCCGTCGAATTCCGGAGTCCCCCTTCGTTACGGCCCTGCTCAGGCGCTTGATGAGCCCGCCCAGGATCACCCGATCGACGTTCCTCAAGAGCTCACGGCGCTCCTGGCGTCTCAAGCAGGCCTGGAGCGCCTCCCGCAGTCCGGCGTCTTCGGACTGCAGGGCGAGGTCCAGATTCTCCTGAAAAAAGCCCTTTTCGATGGCGCCGGCTATGCTCATTTTTTTGATGACGGCATGCGAGGGGAAAGGTGGAAAGGGGCCCGGTCCCGCCTGAAGCAATTTCAGCGAGATCATGGTCCGCAAGCACTTGAGACAGGTGCCGCAATTGACGTTCATGTCATTGAAGCAGACCGTCAGATTGGCCAGCGCGCGCCCGTCTTCGGCGATCCTGCGGATTTTGTCCGCCCGCCGCGCTTCCGATCCGTCATGGATGATTTCGGTCCCCTCGTTCGCCCACAAAGGGTCGGTGAGAGGATGCGAGCCGAGCGGAAAGAGCTTGTCATAAGAGTAGGATGCCGGAATGTAGACGGTCGGGAATCCCAGGAGGAGAGCGATGCTGGCCAGGACGCCGCCTTGAGCCAGATTGCGGCTCAAATTGTAGCGATAGCCGAAGGGGAAACTGTTGGTTGCGACGGGGATGAGCGTCTTGCCGAAGGCCCGGGCGAATGCCGTGTTGCGATCGACCGCCTCCCGGTAAATCGGGCTGCGCGCCCTCGCGATCTCCAGCCGAAAGGCGTCTTCGAGGAGGAGCCGATTCAGCCTTTCCCTATCCTCGTCCCGCGGCTTGGTCGCCAGAAGATCCCTGGTTTCCGTCCGCAGGCTGATGCCGGCAAAACGCCGGGGCTCCCAGATCGACGGCCCCGCAACGATCCTGTTGAGCTCTTCGACCAGAGCGCTTTCCAACAGGCTGGGCTGGGGGCGGGGACCGAAATAGTCCGCCAGGACCTGCCGGGTGTTTCCCGAAAGGCCGTCTCGGATAAACGCCGACAGCCTGTCCGCAGGCCGGGTCAGCTTGTGCGCCAACTGCGACAGGTCCCCGAGGTCGCCCACGGAAAAGATCGACGACTCCCCGCCGGGGGCGTAGAAATCGAATCCCTGAATAAAAACCAGGTGGTCGATCTCATCCGCATGTTTGAGAAAAGTGTAGGCGCTGTCGACCCCTCCGGAGAAGAAGGACATCGTCCCTCCGCCCAAGGGCCGGCTGGGCGACGTCCGGGCACTGATCGGAACGATCTTCAGGGCGGGATTCCAGCTGTGGTGGATTTCCTGCAGCACGGTGAGATTCGCGAGAAGCTTGGGGGAAACCGTCAAGCGCCGGTCGATCTCGAGCCGTTCCCCCCTGACCATCGCCGGAAGCATGGCCGCCGCCAGGAACGGATCGCCGGTCCTGGAGACCGGACTGGAGCGGGGCAACCGATACCACAGACGGAACCCGTCGATGTCCGCGGACACCTCGACGCGATCGGTCCGCTCGTCGATCTCCCAGTTTTTGACCAGCATCAGAGTCGCCTAATTATACTCGCATCGATGAGGTCAAAAAAGGATTTTCAATCCGCCGCCGAGCCGGAGCCCTCCCAAGGAGAGATCCAGGGGGGAAATCCCGCTCGAAGGGAGGAAAGAGACTCTCGCCCAGAGATACCGGGCGGTCATCATGACGGCCAGGTGCCTGCCGAGATTCAGGTTCAAGCCCGCGCCGGCGTTGAAGCCCAGGACGCCCTTGTTCAGCTTTTCGGACTGGGGGCTGATGCTGACCGAGTCGTAGGGATACGCGGATTCCGTAAAGGAGATGGCGCTCGTCAATTCGGCGCTCGCGGAGTAATATGTCGGGCCGCCGAAGAGGTCGAGGCCGAACGGGCCGACCGGAATGCCGTAGATCAAGTCCAGCGAGAAGGCGCTCCCCCGCGCTTTTCGCGTCTCGGCGACCGCGGCCTCCCTCGGAGAGTCGAAATAAAGCGGGTGCGGGATGGACGCGCTGTTCTCAACGGCGAGATCCCGCGAGGTCGAATCGTATCCCAGCTCGATCCCCACGTGACGAGACAGTCTGTAGCCCAGGCCGATGCTGAGGGAGCGGCCTTTCCCGACATCATAATTGACGGAGTAGACGGCGTCCTCCTGGTAGACGGCCTGCGTCCAGGAGACGGTCTCCCGGACCTTCAGGAGATCCGCTCCGTAAGCCAAGCGGAGAAAGATCCTCGGAAATCCCGCCTCTCGGGAAGCGGCGGCTTGAGATGACGGCCAGTCTCCCGACATTGCCTCCTTGGTCTCCCCGGAGAACAATGCCGACGAGATCCCTAATGCCGCGACGAAGAATATCGCTATTCTCTTCATGACCGTCGCTCCCGTCACAGGGACGTCCAACCGATCGCCTGCATCGCCTTGATCGTCTGGGCGTATTCGTTGCTGCTTGTTCCGTACAGATCGGCCGCGGACTGGACCAGGCAATTGGCCGCGAAAAGGTAATCGGGCGCCGGCGTCATGTAATAGGTCCAGGCGCGATAGAATATCCTCGTCGCGCTGTCCATCCCGATGCCCGCGACACTGAGATGGGAAACCTTGTTGGTCCCTCCCGCGGCCAACAAATAATAAGCGTGCGAATAGAGGGTGGAATTGAAATGGACTCCGCCGGAATCGCTCGCCGGATTGTCAAAAATGAGGCACTGCGAGAGATGGCAGGGATAAGGGTAGTTCGTGCCTTCATACTCCCACGTCGTCGCGTTCGGATCGGAGAGGTCTCTCAGATAGCCCGAAGCGCCGTAATAGGGATTGCCGGTGTAGGCCGGATCGATGTCCTCTCCGATGTGCCAATCGGCGTGGTCGTATCCTTCTCCCTCGGGTTGCCAATGGAATTCGACGGCGGCGCCCAGGATATCGGCGAACGCCTCGTTCAGCGCGCCGGGCTGGGCGGTGTCATTGCAGTAATACAGGAGCCCGGAAGAATTGTCGATGATGCCGTGCGCGTATTCGTGGGCGACGACATCGAGAGCGGAGGCCGCCGGAGTATCAAAGAACATCTGCCCGGAACTCCAGACGGCTATGCCGCTCGTGGGATAGTGGACATGGGCCACGATGTCCTTCTGGTTCTCGCCATCGAACCCGGACCGGCCGAGGATCGAATAACAATAATCATACGTCAGGCCGACATAAGCGTGGACGCTGACGAGAGCCCCGTCGCTGTCCCAGATGTTGTCCGCATCCGAGGCGACGGTGTCTGTCGTCCCATTGTACGTCTCATAATCCTTCGTGATCTGGTTGACGGGCCTGACCTGCTTATAATCCGCGAGCCAATACGCATTATTGGAATACGTCGTCGGCAGCTTGAATTGTTCGCCGTGGACGCCCATGCCCAAGCCGATCGTCAGATCGCCGCAATTCACGTTGCCAAATTCCGTCAGGATCTCGCCGCTCCTGGCGTCGATGAAGGCCGTCCGGCTGTCGCCGAGGCCCCTGGTCATCGTCAGCCGATAGGCGAGCCGGGCCTCCCCTCCGGGCGCGGGATAGATGACGAGGGCCCGTTCCGTTTCGTTCTCGCTGAAGCCGAGCTCGGCGATGGATCCCAGGAAGATTTGACCCGCCGCGTCCGCGTCGATGAGCGGCGTCGTCTCGACCTGGATCCCTTCGTAATACGCGCCGGTCGTGCTGATGACTCGCCCTCGTCGGACGTGCTGGATGACCTGTCCGCCCAGGACCTCTATTCCCTCGTAATACTGGGTGTACCTGCGGTGCTCCATCCCGGCGAGGGAATCGGACTCGGTCCGCTTCAGGATGAGATTGCCTTTCCGGATCTCCCTGGCCAGGCTCAGCGGCGATCTCCGGTCTCTGGCCGAGGCGCTCGCTCTCGCGGCAGGCCTGCGTTCTTCCCCTGTCCGGAGCCAGGACGCCGCCGAGCGAAGCGGGGAGGCTGTCATTCCGCCGATGCTCTTCAATCGGCTCCCGTCGGCGGCCCGGAAATAGACTTTTCCGACATAGTCGCCCCGCAGGAAAGAAAGCCCCGCCAGAACACACAGGGCCAGCCCCAGAATTCTCGTTATAGATTTCATGCGTCACTCCCTCCTGGTATCCCTTTCCGCGTATTCTTTTCTCCGGTCATGCTCAGTCACGAGGCGGCAGGGTCGCAACGCGACGGCTGTTCGACGGCGCTCCCCGGAATTTGCCGGCGATGCGCTTGACGAGCCCGCCGAGGAGCACGCGGTCCATGTCCTTGAACAATTGGATCCGCTCCTGTTTCTTCAGGCAGGCCCGCAAGGCGCGCTCGAGATCCCTGTCGCCTTTTTGGACGGCCAGATCGATGTTCTGTTGGATGAATCTGGGTTCGGTGACTCCGCTCCATTTCATGCCCCGGACGGCCCGGAGAGAAGGAAAAGGAGGAAACAGAGCGCCGGTCACGCCCAACGATCTCAAGGTGACCATCGTCCTGAGGCACTTGATGCATTGGCCGCAGTTGCGGTTCATGTCATCCACGCAGACGACGAGGTTCGCCAGGGCCGGCGCGCACTCCGCGACCTTGATGACCTTGTCCACCCGCAGCGCTTCGGCGCCGTCGTGGACGATCTCCGTTCCTTCGTTGGAATAGAGGGGATCCGTCAAGGGGTGCGATCCCAGGGGCGGGAGGAAACTGTAATGGTCGGAAGCCGGAACGTAGGCGCGTGGAAAGCCGAGGAGCAGGGCGACGCTCGCCAGCGTCCCCCCCTGGGTCAGGACCCGGCTCAGGTTATGATGGTAGCCGAAAGAATAATAATTCGTTTCGACGGGGATGAGCGTCTTGCCGAAACCGCGCGCAAAAGATTCGTTCCGCGCGACGGCCGTCCTGAAGGTATCGGTGTCGACGGAAAAATCAAAGCCGTGGATGAAAACCAGATGGCTGATCTCTTCGCAGCGCTTCAAGAACGTGTACATGGCGTCCACGCCCCCGGCGAAAAACGAGAACGCTCCCGTGTTCACGGGTTGGGCGGGAGATCGACGCGCTTCGATGGAGATGATCTTGAGGATGGGATTCCAGTTGTGATGGATGTCTTGGAGCCGGGGGGTATTGGCCAGGAGCCTCGGCGAAACAGCCAGGCTTGCGTCGACCTCGAGAGGCTCGCCTTTCAGCATCGCAGGAAGGAGCGCCGCCGCCAGGAAGGGATCGCCGGCTTGGGAAACGGGATAGGATTTCGGCAGGCGGAACCACAGGCGGAAATCGTCGATGGCCGCCGAGGTCTCCTTCGTCTCCCCCCGTTCCCGAGTCTCCCAGCCGGTGATGCGCATCTCCGTTTTCCCTTCAAGCGCGCGGGACGCGTGAGCGACGATGAGACTCCGAATGGCCGGCAGAACGGAATCCCGCCCCATTGTTCGCGGGGCTCGCATCGATCCGATAGATCCCTCCGCGGGCTTTCTTGAGTCTTTGATAGGCCCGTTTGATCCGTCCGCCGAAGATCACTCTTTCGATATCCCTCAAGAGCTGAACGCGTTCGTATCTCCGCAGGCAGGCGGCCAGAGTCTTCCTCAGGCCGCCTTCATCGGTCCGCTCGGCCAGTTCAAGATTTTCCTGAAAAAATGTCCGCTCGATGTCGTTCACGATGTTGATCTTCCGCACGGCCGCGCGCAACGGATACGAGGGGAACGGAGCGCCCGCGGCGCCCAGCAACTGCAGAGGAATCATGGTCCGCAGGCACTTGACGCATCGGCCGCAGTTGGAGTTCATGTCGCCGAGGCAGACTCTCAGGTTGGCCAACGCGGACGCCGAGCCGGCGATCTTGGTGACTTTGTCGACCCGCCTGGCCTCGGCCCCGTCGTGGATGATCGTCACGGCATCATTGGACCATCGCGGATCGGTCAGCGGATGTGATCCCAAAGGGGCGAGCTGGTCGTAAGCGAGGGCTGCCGGCACATAGACGCGGGGGAAACTCAGGAGAAGCGCGATGCTCGCCAAGGCGCTCCCTTGGGTAAGATTTCTGCTCAGATTGTAGCGATAGCCGAAGGCGAAATGGTTCGTTTCGACGGGGATCAGCGTCTTCCCTTGGCCTCGCACGAACCGCGTATTACGTTCTATGGCCGCCCGATAGGCGAGATTGCGGTCCCTGGCGATTTCCAGGGGATAGGCGTCCTCGAGCAGCAGACGATTCAACCCGGCCGCGTTCTCGCCCCGCACATTTTGGCTCAATGCGTCCTCTGTCTCGGGCCGCAGCTTGATCCCGCCGAATCGCTTCGCATCATATATCGAGGGGCCGGAAAGAATCCTGTTGAGGTCGCTGACCAAGGCCTCTTCCAGCGCGCTCAGGTCCGAGCTAGGATCCTGGCTCTCGGACAGGGCTTGCCGTGTCGAGGCCGAAAGCGCTCCTTTCAGGAACGCCGACACCGGATCGCATCCGAAGCTCAGCTTGTAGACGAGTTGAGTCAAGTCGCAAAGGTCGTCCAGGGAGACGGCCGAAGACTGACCGCGGCGGCCGTAGAAATCGAATCCCTGGATGAAAACGACATGAGTGATCTCATTGACGTGCTTCAGGAAGGTGTACGTGCTGTCCACGCCTCCCGAGAAAAAGGACAGGGTGCCGGTGTTGAGCGGCGCGGCGGGCGATGCCGTCGCGTGGATGGGAATGATCTTGAAGATGGGATTCCAGGCGTGCTGGATCTCCTGTATGATCATGAGATTCTTGAGCAATCTGGGTGACACGGACAAAGGAGGATCGACCTCCAGGCTCTCCCCCCTGGCCATGGACGGAAGCAGGGCCGCGGCGACGAAGGGATCGCCGGCCCGGGAGGCCCGATACGAAACGGGCAAGCGGTACCAGAGGCGGAAGCCGTCGATTTCGGCCGAAATTTCCCTGATCTCCTTTTCCTCCGTGGTCCGCCAATTCGCGATCTTCATGGGTTTACTTATGTCGTGCGGGAGAGTCTTCGGATTCCATGGTCAAACGTTCGCCCGGAAAAACCGGATGCCGTAGCGCCTGAGGAAGAGGGCGACTTCCTCTCCCAGGTCGTTGGTCTCATGGGAGGTCTCTTTGTTTTCGACGTCGAACCAGGTCACCCGCCTGGCGTCGAGCTCCGCCCTCTCCTCGACCGGAATCGCGTCGAAGCTCAAGAAGACGTCGATATCGGCGGACAACGGGGCGGCTTCCCTTTCCTCCCGGGGCGCGGCGGCGACGCGAATCCGCCAGCTCTTTCCGCTTTTGCGGCCGTTCTTCTTCGCCCGGAAAATCGTGTGATCGGGGCCCGCCCCTTCGCATATCAGCCCGCTGCCCTGGAAGAAGAGGATCATCTCGTTGACCATATTCCCGAAAAGCCCGGCCTTTTCGTCCCTCGAGAGGTCCTTGGGGAAATAGGGGAATTTGCTGATGACACGGGCTGGAAAGCCGAGGGCCAGGCATCTGGGCGGGACGGTGCCGCTGACCAGCGAATTGGCCCCGACCACGGCCCCGTCCCCGATCTTCGTCCCGGGCAGGACAAACACCCGCCAGGATACGGAGACGCTCTTCCCGATCTCGATGGGCTCGAATTCGACCGGGTAGCCCTCGAGCTGGCTCAGCCAGGAATTGTGCCCGAAGAGCAGGCAGTCGCCGCCGATGCCGCTGTCGTCGCCGACCGTGATCGACCGGGCGGGATTGATGAAAGACATCTGCATGATCTGGCAATTCCGTCCGAGGATGAACTTGGAGTCCGGAAATTGCAGGCCGCCGATGAACACCTGCTCGTTGATCTTGCTGCCGTCGCCGATTTCGACGAAGGGCGTGTCGATGAAAGTCGCGGCCCCGATCTGGACACGATCGCCGATCCTGATGTGCCGGCCCCGGACGAACGAAAAGAAGCCGATCGAGGCATGCTCGCCGACGGCGACGTCGTCACCGCAGAGGACGGAGCCGAAGCCGATCGAGACTCCTTTGCCGATCTTATAGCCTTTCAGCTTGTAGAGGGCCTTTTTCAGGAAGCCGGGGAGCCAGCCCGTCAAGACCATCTGTTTGATGGGAAAGCGCGGTTTGGGCACAAGCATCTTATTCCCTCACGAGCCCCGCGCCAGCGGCGAAGGCGGCGCAACGGGCCTCCTCCTCGCCGAATCCCGGCGCTCTCTCAAGGTTGTCGTGGAGCCGTGGCGGGACCGCGCTTTTCGCGCCTCGAATCGTACAGCCCGCCATGTCTATGTCGCCGCTTCCGTTCCCTGTCCCTCTATCGAAAAAAAATATTCTCCACCCCGCTCGACTCCGAAGGAATCCTAATTCAAGGTCCGCGAGAAGTCAAGGCGGCCTGGCCGGACGACTCTCCCTTGAGCCGGAAGCGCTCAACCCAGTGTTGCCAGCCATCATTTCCTGTTGCAAGGTCAAAAGATCTGGATATAATGAAGGTCAAGAAGCTTCGTCAGGCAGAGAAGGCGCGGGAAGACATGCAGAAATTCGAATTATCGGCAAAAAAGAACGGGCCCCTGAGAATCTTGTGCCTGGGAGCCCACAGCGACGATATCGAGATCGGCTGCGGGGGGACCATGTTGCGGCTCCTCGCGGAGCATCCCGCAAGCGACGTCCGCTGGGTCGTGCTGGGTTCGAGCGGCCGAAGAAACGGCGAAGCGGCGGCGAGCGCGAAGAAATTCCTGGCGGGCGCGAAACGCCGCGTCATCGACATCGAGGGCTTCGAGGACGGGTTCTTCCCCTTTTGCGGCGCCGACTTGAAGAAGTTCTTCGAGAAGCTCAAGAAGCGCGCCTCCCCCGATCTCATTTTTACGCATTCCCGCCACGACCTCCATCAGGATCATCGCCTCGTTTCGGAGCTGACCTGGCAAACGTTCAGGGATCATCTGATCCTGGAATACGAGGTCGTCAAGTACGACGGCGATCTCGGAAGTCCGAATTTCTATGTTCCCCTGAGCGCGCCCGTGTGCAAGAAGAAGATCGATTATCTCATGAGCTCATTTCCGTCCCAGAAGAACAGGGATTGGTTCACTCCCGATGCTTTCCTGTCGATCCTCAGAATCCGGGGGATCGAAGCCAGGGCCGCGGAAAAATACGCCGAAGCCTTCACCTGCCGGAAAATCGTCGTCTGAATGTCCAGAATGGCCGAGAGATATCAGCATCTCTTCGATACCGAACATCTCAGAAGCGACCTGAAGAAGAAGTCGATCCGGGGCGGGATCACATCCCTCGGCGGCGAAACCGCCACGTTTGTTTTGCGGATCGGGTCGACGGCCGTCCTGGCGAGACTGCTGGTGCCGGCCGATTTCGGGCTCGTCAGCATGGTGACCGCCCTGACGGGGTTCGCCCAGCTTTTCAAGGACCTGGGCCTGTCCGACGCGACCATCCAGAACAAGGAGATCGATCACGCAAAGGTCAGCAGCTTGTTCTGGATCAACACGGCGATCGGTCTCGGCATCGCGCTCGTCATCGCCGCCTCGTCCCCCCTCATCGCCGGGTTCTACCATGATCCGCGCCTGTCGGCCATCGCGCTGGCGATTTCCTCCTGTTTCGTCTTCAGCGGCCTCACGGTCCAGCACCAGGCGCTCCTGTACCGGCAGATGCGCTTCGGCCGGATGGCCCTGATCAATATCGTCTCCACGGCCCTCAGCGTCGTCGTCGCCGTCGTGCTGGCGTGGAAGGGATTCGGATACTGGGCCCTGGTCGCCAAGGAAGTGTCCGCGAGCGCCTTCATGGCCGCGGGAACCTGGCGCGCCTGCCGGTGGACGCCGGGCCTTCCGAGAGCGGGAGCGGGAGTCTCCTCGTTGCTGCGGTTCGGCCGGGACGTCACGGGATTCAACATCGTCATCTACGTTTCCAAGAGCATCGACAGGATCCTCCTCGGACGGAACTGGGGGGCCGCGGTCCTCGGCATCTACGACAGGGCGATGCAGTTGATGCTCATGCCCCTCAACCAGATCCGTTTCCCGATGACCCGTGTCGGCATGTCCGGCCTGAGCGCCCTGCAGGACAGCCCCGACAAGTACCGTCAATACTACAGCAAGCTCAATTCCATTTTGTGCTTCATCTACATGCCGATCGTCGTCTATCTGGGAGTCTTTTCCGGGCTCTTCATCAAGCTGATTCTGGGCGATCAATGGATGGCGGCCGCCGACATTTTCCGGGTTCTCGCCCTGGCCGCCTTTATTCAGCCCGTCCTGAGCACCTGTGATCTGGTCCTGCTGAGCCAGGGACGGACGAAGAAATACTTCATCTTCGGCTGCGTGTATACCGCTTGCGTCGTCGTCGCGGTCGCGATCGGCGTCCGCTGGGGGTCCATGGGAGTGGCCGTGGCCTATACCATCATCAACTACATCGTTCTCGTGCCCTCGCCGTGGTACAAGCTGGCGCAATCGCCCGTCTCCGTCGGGCTCTTTTTCCGGTCCATACTTTCCCCGACGATCGCCAGCCTGTTCATGGGCGCGGTGCTGGTCATCCTGTCTCCGGTCATCGCCCCGCTGAGCCTGATCGGAGCCATCGGCGCGTCTTTCCTGGCCGGCGCCGCGGCCTACGGCGGCGCCTGGCTGCTGGCGCCGGGAGGAAAACGTCTCCTGGCGGAATATTTTTCGTATCTTCAGGAATTCTTCAAGATGATTTAGAGGAGCAGGGGGGAACCTTGACTTGGCCGGACCGCAGGTCCTATAATGCGTGGTGCCAAGGCGTGAGGATCAGACGTCCGGGGTGGCCGTCTGTCGCGTTCCGGAAAGGGATTTGTCCAGTCATTTCGATGGGGAGATATAGATGAAGAGATTTCTTGTGCTTTTTGCAGCCATGGGTTTGATTCTTTGGTCCTGCGGGGATTCGGGTTCAGAGCCCAACCCCGAACCCAGGACGTATACGACGACCTTTTCCACGTCGGAAAATCCCATTTCGGATAACGGCAATTGGATCAACGGCGGGGATGTCGGCTTGGACTGGCATAACGTCATGACGACATCGGGAATGGCGACGGGGACGGACGCTCCCGTACCGTGGAGCGACGCCACGGCCGTTTTATCAGGCGCCTGGAAGCCCAACCAGACCGTCGAAGGCACCGTCTATTCCGTCAATCCGACGGAATCCTATATCCAACAGGTCGAGCTGAGACTGCGGACCACCATTTCCGCTCACAGCATCACCGGCTACGAGATTTTCTTCAGATGCCTGAAAACCGATCAGGCAAGCATGGGGATCGTCAGATGGAACGGGCCGATGGCCGATTATACGTATCTGGGAACAAGAAACGGCGCTCAATACGGCGTCGCCACCGGAGACGTGGTGAAAGCCGTTATCGTTGGGACTGTCATTAATGTCTATATCAACAATGTCCTGGTGGCTCAGGTCATAGACAGCACTTTTGCCACTGGGAATCCCGGAATAGGATTTAATTATGGCTGCGACGGAACCTATGGGGATTTCGGCTTTACCAGCTTTACGGCTTCCGAGGTGCAATAGAAGTCAGGGAGCGCGGCGGGAATCCCCTCACGACGTTGGAGTTTGGCTTTTTAATGAACGGATAATGCCATGAACGCAAAGTCTCAACCGCTGATCAGTGTCGTGACTCCCGTCTACAACGGCGAGCCGTATCTCGCGGAGTGCATCGAGAGCGTTCTCAAGCAGACATACAGGAATTTCGAATACATCATCGTCAACAATTGCAGCACGGACCGGACCCTGGAGATCGCGTCAAGCTATGCCAAGGACGATCCCCGGATCCGGATTCACGACAACGACACGTTCGTCCCGGTCATCGAGAACCACAATACGGCCTTCCGCCTTATCTCCCCGGCCGCCAAGTACTGCAAGGTGGTATCCGCCGACGACTCGATTTTTCCCGATTGCCTCCTGCGCATGGTCGAGCTGGCCGAAGCCAACCCCTCCGTGGGGTTCGTCGGATCGTTCGAGATCGCCGGAAGCCGAGTCCGGTGGCAGGGATTCGAATATCCGAGAGCCGTGATCTCCGGCAGGGAATTGTGCCGCCGGGTTTTCCTGAGCCAGGATCCGGAGTTCGGTTTCGGCAGCCCCACGTCCCTGATGTACCGGGCGGATATCGTCAGAGGCAGCGGTGAATTCTATCCCAACGCGTCGCCGCACGCGGATACGAGCGCCTGCTTCAAGCACCTCGAGCATTCCGATTTCGGATTCGTCTACGAGGTGCTGGCCTACTGCCGCATTCACGGCGAGACGCAGAGCTCGGGCTCCCAAAGCATCAACCGCTATTCGTCGGCCGTCTTGAACGACGTGATCCAGTATGGCCCGCTTTATCTCAGTCCGGAAGAATTCCGGAAGCTCCTGAGGAAGCAGATCAGGGAATACTATCAATTCCTGGGCGTCAACATGTTTGGCTCCCGAGGCAAGGAATTCTGGCGTTACCACAGAAGCCGGCTCGAAGAATTGGGGCATCCCCTGACCATCCCCAGACTGCTGGCGGGCGTTGTCACCAAGCTTCTGCGGGAAGCCGTGAATCCGGGACAGGCGGCCGGCAAGGTCCGCCGGTACTTCACCTCGAGGCTTTCCCGCCCCGCCGGCAGCGACACCCGATGTCGAAAAGACTCCGGACCGCGGAAGCCGAATTGAGGACCAAGGTATAATATAAGGGAATGGAAACGAAACGGATAGTTTCATGCGCTTCATGAAGGTTGAAATCGCGGGCGCCTGGGTCATCGATCCCGAGCCGCGCGAAGACGACCGGGGCCGGTTCATGCGGGCCTGGTGTTCCCGGGAGTTCGCCGAAAACGGCATCGACTTCAGCCCAGTCCAGGCGAACATGGGTTTCAGCCTCCGCAAAGGGACGGTCCGCGGCCTGCACTTCCAGGAACGGCCGGCGGCCGAGGCCAAGCTCGTCCGCTGCACCCGCGGCTCCATCTACGACGTGGTGGTCGACATGAGGCCGGACTCCCCCACCTATCTCCGGTGGCACGGCGTCGCCTTGAGCGCGGAAAACGGCCGCATGCTGTTCGTCCCCGAGCTCTGCGCGCACGGATACCAGACCCTGGAGGATTCTACGGAGATCCACTACATGACCTCGGCATTCTACACTCCGAGCCTGGCCCGCGGCGCGCGGTTCGATGACCCGGCCTTCGGCATCCCGTGGCCCTGCGCGCCCACGGCGGTCTCCGAGCAGGATCGCGGCTGGCCGCTCATCGTACGATAGGAGATGAGTTCCCCATGATCATGGACAGCGCCCTTCGAGAGCTTGAGGCCGACGGCCGTCCGATCCGCGTCGGGATGGTCGGGGCCGGGGCGACGGGCCGGGCCATCGCCCTGCAGCTGGCAACGCCCGCCCCGGGGATCCGCTTGGCGGCGATCGCCAACCGGACGCCGGAGCACGGCGAGCGGGCCTTCCGGGAGGCGGGCGTCGCCCACTGGGAACGCCCGGAGTCCGTCCGCGAGGCCGAAGACGCCATCACCCGGGGGATTCCGATCCTGACCGACGATCCCTCGCTCCTGAGCGCCTGCGGCGCCATCGATGTTCTCGTCGAAGTGACGGGCAGCATCGAGCCCGCCGCCCGGGTCGTCCTCGACGCCATCGGCCATGGCAAGCACGTCGTCCTCGTCAATGCCGAGCTGGATTCGATGCTCGGCCCCGTCCTGAAAACGAAGGCCGACCGGGCCGGCGTGGTCCTCACCAACACGGACGGGGACGAGCCGGGAGTCGCCATGACCCTCCTGCGCTACCTGCGCTCGCTGGGCCTCCGCCCCGTGGCCGCGGGCAACCTCAAGGGCATGATCGACCACTATCGAACGCCGGAAACCCAGAAGGCCTTTGCCGACAGATACGGCCAGGACGCGAGAAAGGTGACCTCGTTCGCCGACGCCACGAAATTGTCCATGGAGGCGACGGTGCTCGCCAACGCGACGGGTTTCCCCGTCGGGCGCCGCGGCATGTACGGCCCCGCCTGCGCCCACGTCAGGGAGATGGCCCATCTTCTGCCCGCCGGCCAGATGCTGAGCACGGGCCTCATCGACTATGCTCTCGGCGCGGAGCCGCATACAGGCGCCTTTGTCATCGTCCACGAAGAATCCGCGCTCAAGAAGGCCCAGCTCGCGTACTACAAGCTCGGGGACGGCCCCTTCTATGTCTTTTACACCCCGTATCATCTGCCGCACATCCAGGTCGCCTCGACGATTGCTCGGGCCTTCATCCAGCACGACCCGACGGTCGCCCCGCTGGCGGGGCCCGTGTGCGAGGTCCTGGCCGTGGCCAAGCGCGATCTGAAAGCCGGCGAGCGGCTCGACGGCATCGGCGGATTCTGCGCCTACGGGCTCATCGACAACACCGCGGACGCCCGCGGCGCGGACGCCCTGCCCATGGGTCTCGCGGAAGGCCGCGTCCTGCGTCGCGATGTTCCGAAAGACGACGTCCTCACGTTCCCCGACGTGGATTTGCCCCGCGGCGGGCTGATCGAGACGCTGTGGGAGGAGCAAAAGGCCCTCTGGCCGGGCCCGCGGCGGCCCTCGGAAGGAGTCGGAAAGCATGCCTGACCGTTCGTTCTGGAAGGGGCGCCGGGTGTTCCTCACCGGGCATACCGGCTTCAAAGGCAGTTGGCTTTCGTTGTGGCTGGAGGCCCTCGGAGCCGATGTCACGGGATATGCGCTCGATCCTCCCACGCAGCCGAATCTGTTCGAGCAGGCGGAAGTCTCGGGATCCGTGCGGACGATCCGGGCGGACGTCCGGGATCTGCCGCGGCTCGCCTCGGCGATCGCCGAGTGCCGTCCGAGCGTCATCATCCACTTGGCGGCCCAGTCCATCGTCCGCCGGGGCTATGAGGATCCCGTCGAGACCTACGCCACGAACGTTCTGGGGACCGTGCACGCCCTGGAGGCCGTCCGGCGGTACGGAGGGCCTTGCGCGTTCATCAACGTGACCAGCGACAAATGCTATGAAAACAGGGAATGGGTTTGGGGATACAGGGAAAACGACGCGCTGGGGGGACACGACCCCTATTCCAACAGCAAGGCCTGCAGCGAATTGGTCACGTCGGCCTTCCGGGATTCTTACTTCCCGCCCGAGGATTTCGGGAAGCACGGCGTGGCCCTCGCCACGGCCAGGGCGGGCAACGTCATCGGCGGAGGCGACTGGACCCCCGACCAGCTCATCCCCGACCTGATCAGGGCCTTCATCGCGGGCGACCCCTGCCTGATCCGCAATCCCTCGGCCGTCCGGCCCTGGCAGTACGTCCTCGAGCCTCTGCGCGGTTACCTCCTCCTGGCCGAACGGCTCACGAAGGATCCCGAGTTGTTCGCGTCAGCCTGGAATTTCGGCCCCCGGGAGACGGATGCCCGGCCGGTTTCCTGGATCGCGGACAAGTTGGCGGAGTCATGGGGCGGACGCGCTTCGTGGCGGACGGATGATCGGATCCATCCCCGGGAGGCCCGGCATCTCAAGCTGGATTTTTCCAGGGCCGCGGCCGACCTGGGCTGGCGTCCCGTCCTTCCATTGGGCTCGGCCTTGGATTGGGTCGTCGAATGGTATCGCGCCTGCCAGGCCGGAAAGGGTCTGGCGCGGCTCACGCGGGGGCAGATCGAGAAGTATACGGCCCTCGTCGAGAAAGGCTAGAGAAATCCCTTGTCCATGCCGAGCATCGTCATCCTGGGCAGCGGAATGGCCGGCTTCGGCGCGGCCTACCGGCTCCATGCCGAGGGCCTCACGCCGACGATGTTCGAGCGGAGCGGTTTCCCGGGCGGCCACACGGCCTCCTTCCTCCGCGACGGAGGGTTTCTGTTCGATATCGGCCCGCACATCTCGTTCACCAAGGATCCCCGCATCCAAGAGCTCTTCGCCGAGAGCGTGGACCAGGAATACGAGGCCATCCAGATCCGCCTGAACAACTTCTGGCAGGGTTTCTGGCCTCAGCATCCCGTGCAGGTCCACCTGCACGGCCTGCCGCAGGACCTCATCATCAAGATCATCGAGGACTTCGTGGCGGAGAGGCGGGGGCCCGAGCGTCCGATCAGGAATTACGCCGATTGGCTGCTGGCGAGTTTCGGACGGGCCTTCGCCGAGCTCTTCCCCATGCGCTATACGCGGAAATACCACCTCACGACGGCCGACAACATGAGCACCGATTGGCTCGGGCCCCGCATCTACCGGCCGACGCTCGAAGAGGTCCTGCGCGGCGCGCTCTCGCCGGAGGCGCCGCACGTCCATTACATCACCGATTTCCGCTATCCCAGCCGGGGCGGGTTCATCTCCTATCTCAAGAAGTTCCTGCCGCTGGCGAATCTCAAGCTCGATCACGAGGCGGTGACCCTCGATCCCGGGACGCGTGAGATCCTCTTCGCGAACGGCCTGCGAACGCGCTACGACGGTCTCATCTCCTCGGTCCCCCTGCCGGACCTCGTCCGCATGATCCGGGGAGTTCCTCCGGACATCCTCGAAGCGGCCGGGCGGCTGGCCTGCTCGACGTGCGTGCTGGTGAACATCGGCCTGGCGCGCCGGGATCTTTCGAGCGCCCACATGACCTATTTTTATGACGAGGACATCTGCTTCACGCGCCTCAGCTTTCCGCACATGCTCTCCGTCCACAACGTCCCCCCGGGAACGGGGAGCATCCAGGCGGAAGTTTATTTCTCCTCCAAATACAAGCCCATGACCGGGTCGCCCGGCGATTGGATCGCGCCCGTCATCGCGGATCTCCGCCGCTGCGGCCTCCTGAGGGACGACGACCGGATCCTCTTCACCGAGGCGGTCCTGGTGCCGTACGCGAACATCATTTTCGACCTCGAGCGCGCGTCCGCGCTGGAGGTGGTCCATGGGTATCTGGACGACGTCGGCATCGCTTACTGCGGCCGGTACGGGGATTGGGGGTATCTCTGGACGGACGAGGCGTTCAAGTCGGGGGAAAGCGCGGCGCAGAAGACGATCGGCCGTCTGCGCGGGCGCTGAATTCATGCGGAGGCAGGATCCAATGAAAGTGGTTATTTTTTGCGGCGGAATGGGAACTCGCATCCGGGAACTGTCCGGGACGCTGCCCAAGCCGCTCGTGACGATCGGCGACAGGCCCATCCTCTGGCACATCATGAAATACTATGCGCACTATGGCCATAGGGATTTCATCCTGTGCCTCGGATACAAAGGGGAGGAAATCAAGAAGTTCTTCCTGAACTACGACCCGCATCTCTCGTCCGACTTCACGCTGTCGAAAAGTGGCAAGCGGATCCATCAGCCGGACAGCGACATCTCTGATTGGAGCATCACCTTCGTCAACACGGGCTTGAAATCCAATATCGGCCAGCGGCTCCAGGCGGTCGAACGCTATCTGAAGGGCGAGGAGATCTTCCTCGCGAATTACGCCGACGCGCTCAGCGACCTGTGCCTGCCCGACATGATCGACCATTTCAAGAAGAGCGGCAAGACCGGAAGCTTCCTGTGCGTCAAGCCCTCGCAGAGCTTTCACGTCGTCTCCCTGCGTGACGGAGGCCTCGTCGAGAGCGTCCGGCATGTCCGGGACAGCGGCCTGATCATCAACGGAGGATACTTCATCTTCAGGAAAGAGATCTTCAAGTCCATCAAGGACGGGGAGGACCTCGTCGCCGAGCCGTTCGCGCGGTTGATCAAGGAGAATCAGCTCATGGGCTTCCGTTACGAGAAGTTCTGGTACTGCATGGACACGTTCAAGGAGCATCAGGAATTGAGCGACATGTACGAGAAAGGCAGCGCCCCCTGGGAGGTCTGGAAAACGAAGACTCCTTGACGGCGCCGGTTGTCCGGCGGAAAGCTTTCGGAATATTCCAAGGAAAAAACGATATGAAGAAATGGTGCATGCTTTTTGTCGCCGTCGCCGGGATGTTCCTGTCCTGCTCCGACCCCGCTTCCGAGACCACGCCCCGGACGTATACGACGAGCTTCCCTCTGGCGGAAAACCCGATATCCGATAACGGAAACTGGGTCAACGGGATGGAGGCCGGCCTGAATTGGCACAATGTGATGACGACGCCGGGACTCGCGAGGGGGACGGACGCCGAGGAAGCGTTCAGCGATCCCACGGCCCTGGTGACGGGCTCATGGAGCGCCGACCAGACGGTGGAAGCCACGGTCTATTCCGTGAATCAGACGGAGAGCTATTACCAAGAGGTCGAGATAAAACTGCGCAGTCAAATCTCCGCCCTGAGGATCACCGGGTATGAGATCCTCTTCAGGTGTCTCAAGAATTCCAACGCGTACATGGCCGTCGTTCGATGGAACGGCGCCATCGGGGATTTCACCTATTTGAGCAACAAGACCGGTTCGCAGTACGGCGTCGCCAACGGCGACGTCGTCAAGGCCTCCATCTCGGGAAACCTCATCTCGGTTTACATCAACGGCGTCCTCGTGGATTCGGTCACGGACGACGCCTTTGCTTCGGGGAATCCCGGGATGGGATTCAATTACGGCTGCGGCTCCACCTACGGGGACTTCGGTTTCACGAAATTCACCGCCTCGGACCTCTCCGCCTCCGTTCCCTGACCGTAAATCACCCCCCAAAACCACCCCAAAGGGTCATGGAGGCCCTCGCCTCGATGCCCTCATAATGGGGAGAAACGGAGCCGATCGGCAAGGGTTCAAAAATATGGGATATGATGCTATAGTATTCGGGGTTGAGCGAACTAACGATCGCGGATTCGTCCATAATGCGCGAAGGCCGGGCCCATGAGCTTTATTGATTTCTATTATTCCCTGAAGCCGATCTTCCCTCGAAAGCTGCAGATCTTCCTGAGAAGAGTGATGGCGCGGTTCAAACGGAGGGCCCACGTCAACACCTGGCCGATCGACCCCACGGCCGCCCAGGCGCCTCGGGGGTGGACCGGCTGGCCAGAAAAAAAGAAGTTCGCCCTCGTCCTCCAGCACGACGTCGATTCGGTCAAAGGCCTCCGGCGGTGCCGCAAGCTCATCGAACTCGAAAAGGAACTGGGCTTCCGCTCGTCGTTCAATTTCGTGCCCGAGGACTATCCCCTCCCCGCGGCCCTGCGCCAGGCCCTGGAAAGCGCGGGTTTCGAGATCGGGGTGCACGGCCTCCGGCATGACGGCAAGCTCTTCAGGAACCCGAACGAATTCTGTAAAAAGGTGCCCCGCATCAATAGGTACCTCAAGAAATGGGGTGCGGTGGGCTTCACGTCGCCGTCCATGCTCCGCAACCTCAGCTGGATGGGGGAGCTTTCCATCGAGCACGCCTGTTCCACCTTTGACACGGATCCCTTCGAGCCCCAATCCGACGGAGTGGAGACGATCTTCCCCTTCATCGCCAACAATGCCCTGAACACGAGGACATACGTCGAGCTCCCCTACACACTGCCTCAAGACCATGGGCTGTTCGTCGTGCTGCGCGAAAAGGACGGGGAAATCTGGCGGAAAAAACTCGACTGGATCGCCCGGAACGGCGGCATGGCGGCGTTGATCACCCATCCCGATTACATGAGTTTCGACGACGGGCCTCTGGCGAACGAGGAGTATCCCGTCCGTCACTACCGCGAGTTCCTGGAATACGTCCGCGAGAATTACGCGGGGCAATACTGGCAGGCCCTTCCCCGGGACGTGGCCCGGTTCTGGCAGAAAACGATGTCCTGGCACAATCCGAGGTACCCGCTTCCCGAGAAGAACAAGCTCCTGCCCCAGGAGCGCCTGCTCGAGCAGATCCGGAAGACCTCGACGCCGGCCGCCAAGATCTGGATCGATCTCGACAACACCCCCCATGTTCCCTTCTTCATCCCGATCATCGCCGAGCTCAAACGGCGGGGGCACGAAGTCGTGCTGACCGCCCGCGACGCCTTTCAGGTCTGCGAGCTCGCCGACGAGTGCGGACTCGCCTACCTCAGGATCGGGCGGCACTACGGCAAGAATCCGGTCATGAAGATCCTCGGCTTGTTGCGGCGGGCCGGACAATTGCTCCCGTTTGCCCTGCGCGAGAAGCCGGACCTGGCTCTCTCCCACGGGGCCCGCTCCCAGACCCTGGCCTGCAATCTGCTCCGGATCCCGACCATCCTCATCGCCGACTACGAACACGCCCGGACCGTCGCCACGACCCATCCGCGCTGGACGATCGTGCCCGATTCCATCGATCCGGAGGGATTGCCGTCGAGGATCAACCGCGTCCGCTATTACCGGGGGATCAAGGAGGACGTTTACGTCCCCGAATTCAAGCCCTCCCCCGGCCTGCTGGAGACGCTGGGCGTGCGCGGCGGCGACGTCATCGTCACCGTCAGGCCTCCCGCCAACGAAGCCCATTATTACAATCCGGAGAGCGACGTGCTGCTCGTCGAGCTGATGGCGAGGATCTGCCGGACTCCGGGTCTCCAGGCCATCCTGCTGCCGCGCAACCATGCCCAGGGAGAGCGCTTCCGGAAGGACTACCCCGCCTGGTTCGAGGGCGCCAAGACCATCATCCCTCCCCGGGCCGTGAACGGGCTCGACCTCCTCTGGTATTCCGATTTCGTGGTCAGCGGCGGCGGAACCATGAACCGCGAGGCCGCCGCGCTCGGGATCCCGGTCTACAGCATCTTCCGCGGCAAGACCGGGGCCGTGGATCGCAGCCTCGAGAAGCAGGGCCGGCTGACGATGATCCACAATGCCGAAGAGGTCTGGTCCAGGATCCCCTTCGCCCGCCGGGACAAGGTCCGGGAGCCCGACAACAGGCCGCGCGCCGCCCTCTATGACATCGTCGACCATATCGAAGACATCATCCGGATCGAGCGCGCGCACCCCCGCCAGGGAGGCCAGGGCGGGCCGGCCTGAGCGGCCTCGCCGGGTGACGGAGACCATGCGGATGAAAACCATAAAGATGATCGTCGTAGCGGGCGCGCGCCCGAACTTCATGAAGATCGCGCCGCTCCTGAAGCAGATCGCCGCCTACAACGGAGCCCGGGGCGCGAACGCGCCCGAAGTCGACGCCCGCCTCGTCCATACGGGCCAGCATTACGATGAAAGCATGTCCGAGATTTTCTTCCGGGAGCTCGGCATCCGCCGGCCCGACATCAATCTCGGCGTCGGGTCGGGGACGCACGCCGTCCAAACGGCGGCCATCCTGACGGGCTTCGAAACCGTGTGCGAGCGGGAAAAGCCCGATTGGGTCATCGTCGTGGGCGACGTCAATTCGACGATGGCCTGCGCTCTCGTCTGCGCGAAAATGGGCATCCTCGTCGCGCATGTCGAGGCCGGCCTGCGCAGCTTCGACCGGACGATGCCGGAGGAGATCAACCGTGTCGTCACCGACGTCCTCGCCGACCTGCTCCTGACCCCTTCGGAGGACGCCGGCGAGCAGCTGCTTCGCGAAGGCGTTTCGAGGGAGAAGATCAAGTTCGTCGGCAACATCATGATCGATTCCCTCGTGGACAATCTCCCCAAGGCGCGCTCGAGCGGCACGCTCGGCCGGCTCGGACTCAAACCCGGCGCGTTCGTGTATGTCACCCTTCACCGGCCGGGGAACGTGGACGACAAGGACAGCCTGTCGACGCTCATGTCCGGGCTGGGCGACGTCGCGCGGCGGCTGCCCGTGGTCTTCCCCGTCCATCCGCGCACGCGCAAGATGCTCGCCGAGTTCGGCCTCGCGGCCTCTTCCGAAAACGGGCTGCTGACGCTCGAGCCGCAGGGCTATCATGCGTCGCTCTGCCTGACGGAAAACGCGAGGGTCGTTCTGACGGATTCCGGCGGTCTCCAGGAAGAGGCGACGTTCTTCCGGACCCCCTGCCTGACACTCCGGCCCAACACGGAGAGGCCGGTCACGATCACCCTGGGGAGCAACCGCCTGACCAAGCTCGAAACGCTTTCCCGGGATTTCGATCAGGCGCTCTCCGGCCCCGAGCGCATCGGGCATGTGCCGCCCCTCTGGGACGGCCGCACCGCCGAAAGGACGCTCAAAGAGCTGATCGCGGCCTCGCGGAGCTGAAAGGCACGGCGAAGTGAACACACAGCAGGACTCGACGGCGACGATAAGGGAAACCGCCGCCAAGCTCCTGGAGTATTGCCGGGCGCATGACTGGGCCGGCTACGACCCCTACGACGCGCTCAACAGTCGCGTCTTCAAGGCTCTCCCGTTCCTGCATTTCAGGTTGGCCCGGCTGGCGTTGACGCAAGGAATCAAGCGCAGCCCCATCAACCTCAGGCCTCTGCTCCTGGTGCCCGAGTCGCCCAATCCCAAGGGCATCGCTCTTTTCCTGTCCGCTCTCGTCCGTCTTTCCAGGAGCGGCTGGGCGGCGGCGGACGGGCTGATCGGCCCGTTGGCCGCGAAACTCCTCTCCCTGCGGTCCCCGGACGAAAGCCGGGCCTGCTGGGGTTACAATTTCGCCTGGCAGCAGAGAAAGAACCTCGTCCCCAAAGCCTCTCCCAACATCATCTGTTCGACGTTCGCCGCCAACGCGCTCCTCGACGCGCACGAGATCTCCCCGGACCCTTCCCGGCTCGAGTCAGCCGTGAGCGCGGCCGATTTCATCCTGGAGCGACTCTTCCGGCGCGAGGGCGGCTCGAAAGCCTGCTTCAGCTACACGCTCGCGGCCCGGGACGAAATCCATAACGCCAATCTTCTCGGCGCCGCCCTCCTCTGCCGCGTCGCTCGGGTCTCGGGCGAGGGAAAGTATCTCGGCCCCGCCCTCGACGCGGCGCGGTTTTCGGCCGGCCGCCAGCACGAAGACGGGTCTTGGGATTATGGCGAGGCGCCGTCCCAGCGTTGGGTCGACAACTTCCATACGGGATTCAACCTGGTCGCTCTCAGGAAAATCGGCGAATACGCCGGAACGGCGGAATTCGAGCCCGCCGTCCGCCGGGGATTAGGATTCTATAAGGCCCATTTCTTCCGGCCGGACGGCGCCCCTCGCTATTATCATGACGCCACCTACCCCATCGATATCCATTGCGCCGCCCAAAGCATCCTGACGCTCGTCGAGTTCCGGGACGCCGGAGAAGATAATATCGATCTCGCCCGGAAGGTGCTGGGCTGGACGCTCGACAACATGTGGGACGAACGCGGTTTCTTTTTCTTCCAAAAGCATTCCCGTTACACGGTCCGCACCTCGTTCATGAGGTGGTCCCAGGCGTGGATGCTACTGGCCCTGGCGGCGCTGATATCGGCCGGCGAGGCGGGCGCCCGATGAACGCCCGGAGCGCGCCCGCGGCCGCGAAGCCCCGCATCTGCGTCTGCATCTGCACCTATAAGCGGCCGCGCCTGATCGCGGAACTGCTCCGGACGCTGGACGGCCAGGAAACCGAAGGCCTCTTCGACTTCGCGCTGGTCGTCGTCGACAACGACCGGTCGGAATCGGGACGGACGGTCGTAGAGGCGGAAGCCGGGCGGCTGAAAACCCCCGTCCTTTATATCGTCGAACCCGAACAGAACATCGCCCTGGCCCGGAACAAGGCCGTGGCGAATGCCCATGGAGATTTTCTGGCCTTCATCGACGATGACGAGCTTCCCGGTCCGCGCTGGCTCCTCAATATGTTCAAGGCCCTGACTCTCTTCGAGACGGCCGGCGTCCTGGGCCCGGTCGTGCCCCGTTATGAGGTCAGCCCGCCTCGCTGGGTTCTGGCCGGCCGGTTTTTCGAGCGGCCGAGATACTTTTCCGGCTATTACCTCTTCTGGGAATCCACCCGGACCGGCAATTGCCTGCTCCGAAGATCTATTTTCGACGACAAGGGAGATTGGTTTCTGCCTAAGTTCGGCAGCGGAGGCGAAGACCGGGATTTCTTCAAGAGGATGATCGCCCGGGGCCACGTTTTCGTCTGGTGCGACGAGGCGCCCGTCTACGAAAGCGTGCCTCAGGAGCGCATGAGAAAAGCTATCCACCTCAAGAGGGCCCTGTTGCGGGGGAAGCTGACTTACAGATCGCAGATCAACAGGCCTGTAAGAGTGATCGGATCGTGTATCGCGATCCTCTATTATTCGCTCGGTCTGCCCTTTCTGCTGATGATGGCTCCCCTGTTCGGCTTCGACATCTTCATGAAAAACCTCATCAGGGACTGCGACCACCTCGGCAAGGTCCTGGCCGTATGCCGGATCGATCTCGTCAGAGACAGGTATATCACCTGACCGAACCATGCGCGGACTCGTTTCGATCTTGATCCCCGCCCACAATGCGGACAAGTGGCTCGGGGAAGCGGTGGCATCGGCCCTTGCGCAGACCTGGCCGGAAAAGGAAATCATCATCGTCGACGACGGCTCGACGGACGGGACGTTCAAAGCGGCGAAAACGTTCGCCTCCGAGTCCGTCCTCGCCGTGAGGCAAGGGCACGCGGGCGCCGCCTCGGCCCGCAACAGAGCTCTCTCCTTGTCTCATGGAGATTTCATCCAATGGCTCGACGCGGACGACCTTTTGGCTCCGGACAAGATCGCGGAACAGATAAAGGCCGCCGAAAGCGACCTGTCGGACATGATCCTGTACTCGTCCCCGCACGGAATTTTCTACTACCGACGCCGGAAGGCCAGGTTCGTTCCCAATGCGCTCTGGCGGGACCTGTCTCCGGCCGATTGGCTGATCGGGAATTTCGCCGGGAATCTTTGGATGCAGCCCGCCGCGTGGCTCGTCAGCCGGGCCTTGACGGAAAAGGCCGGACCTTGGGACGAACGCCTGTCCATGGACGACGACGGCGAGTACTTCGCCAGGGTTGTCGCGAAAAGCGAACGGGTCAGGTTTATCCCGAAGGCGAAATCCTATTACCGTCAGTCGGGCTTCGGCCAGGTCAGCCATAACGTGTCGGAGAAAGCGCTCGCTTCCCTGCAGTTGTCGGCGACGCTGAGGATCCGCACTCTCCTCTCCCTAGAGGATAGTGAGCGGACTCGGGCGGCCGGCCGAGGTCTTCTCGAGGCCAACCTGCCGCTTTTCTACCCGGAAAAGCCGGACATGGTGGAGCGGATGAATGCCCTGGCCTCGGAGCTGGGGGGCCGGCTGGCGCCGCCGCGCTTCGGCTGGCGCTCCGCCCTCCTCCAGAAATCGCTGGGACCCAAGAGGGGCAAGGCGCTCATGACGGTCCTTCGCAGGTTGAGGATGACCGCCGCCGTCAATTGGGATAAAATGTTGTACAGGCTGGGCCTCTGAAAAGGAATCAAGCGGATGATCAAAACGTGCATCGTTGGCTGCGGGAAGATCGCGGACGCCCACGCCGCGGCGATCTCCCTGGTCCCCGGCTGCGAAATCGTCGGTGTCTGCGACCGCGAAGAGCTGATGGCCCGTCAGCTTTATGAGCGGTTCAAGATCGGGCAGTATTTCCAGGATGTCCGCAAAATGCTCGAAGTCACGCGCCCCGACGTCGTCCATATCACGACGCCGCCCCAGAGTCATTTCGACCTGGGCCTGACGTGCCTCGAGGCGGGATGCCACGCCTATATAGAGAAGCCGTTCACCGTCACCAGCGCCGAGGCCAAGCAGCTCATCGAGCTGGCCGAGCGGAAGGGGCTCAAGCTGACCGTCGGTACCGACGAGCAATTCTCCCACGTTGCCATCGCCATGCGGAAGCTGGTGCGGGAAGGTTATCTGGGCGGCCCGCCCGTCCACATGGAAGCGTACTACGGTTATGATCTGGGCGACGAGCGCTACGCCCGCGCCTTCCTCAAGAACGACGCCCACTGGCTGAGAAAGCTCCCCGGCCAGCTCATGCACAACATCATCAGCCACGGCCTGGCGAAGATCGTCGAGTTTCTGGATGGGGATACGGTCGAGGTCATCGCCCACGGATTCACCAGCGGTTTTCTGTCCGCTCTCGGAGAGCACTCCATGGTTGACGAGCTGAGGGCGACGATCATCGACGCGAACCGCACCACCGCCTACTTCACGTTCTCGACGCAGATGCGGCCCCTCCTCAAGGAGTTCAGGCTCTACGGACCCAGGAACGGGCTCGTCGTCGACCAGGATCACCACTCCCTGATCAAGCTGCCGGGAGGGAATTACAAGAGTTACGCGGAGAAGTTCATTCCCCTCAACAATTTCGCGAGGCAGTACCGGAAGAACATGCTGACGAACGCCAAGCTGTTCCTCAAGCGCGATTTTCATATGAAAGTGAGCCTGAAGAACCTGATTGAAGCGTTCTACCGTTCGATTGACGCGAACGCGCCCGTGCCCATACCGTACAGGGAAATCCTTCTGACGACGAAGATCATGGATGATATATTTGCTCAGGTGATGCCCGCCGGCCGGGATTCCGTCCGCGTGCCCGATTAGCCGGCGACGGCCTGTGTGATGTCCGCCCAGGCCGAGTTCACGGCTTCGACGATCCTCTCGATATCCCCGGTCCGGAGTCCGTAATAGCTCGGAATGACGAGCACTCTTTGGCATAGCCCTTCCGCCACGGGACAATCTCCTCGATACCCAAAGCGGTCGGCGGCGATCCGGGCCACGCCGTCAAGATACTTCATCGTGTCGATCCGCCGGCGGAAGAGCCTGGCCGCCATCGAATCACGTGCCTCGACCGAAGGAAGCGTGATGGGATAAAGATAACGGTTATCAAACCACCCGGCCTTCTCTTCGGCGAACATTCCGGGGTTCATCTTCAGGCTTTCAGAAAAGTAAGCCGCGTGGGCCCGTTGGCTTTCGACCGCCGAATCCAGGGACGGCAGCCGTTTCCGGATGATCCTCATGTCCGCGCGGAAGATCCGGCCCAGGGCAATGTCCCGATCCTCAGACGGATTGATCCTTTGAGCATGGGCGTGCCAGAGCGAGTGCCCGACCAAGCCATAAAGCGGCCGGCTGCGAAGGATGGACTTCAGATAGACTGCCGTCGCGTGGACGACATCGTTCGCCCGGCTTGGAGCGGGCATCCGGCCGATCACTTGAGCCGCTCGTTCCAAGACGGAGGCGTCTTGTGAATACAGCGCTCCGCCTTCGCCAGCGGAGATGTACTTGCCGGACCGGAAACTGAAGAAGGCGATGGCTCCCCACGACCCGGCCGGCCGCCCGTTCATGGTGCTTCCCAAGGCCTGGGCGCAATCTTCGATCAGCGGCAGGCCCCCGGCGGCGTCTTTCAGCCGGCCCATGTCGCACATATGGCCGAACATGTGGACGGCCAAGACCGCGTCGACCTGGGAACGCTTTGCGGCCAGATCCTCCGGAGAGAGACAAAACGTCTCGGGATCAACATCGATGAACCGGATCGTGCGGCCGGACGCCATGATGGCCTCGAAAACGACGGGGCAGCAGAAGAGCGGCACACCGATCCGCGCCCCCGGTTTGAGGCTCAGCGCGTCCATCGCGGCCACCAGCCCAACTCGCCCCGAGCGCACCGGGAGGGCTCTGCCGAGGCCGGGAATGATGAGCTCTTGATCCGGGCCCGCCGGTCCGACGGCTGCCCCCAGGGCCCCGATGAAGTCGCCGAACCGATGCTCCCACTTGTCTCTGGGTACGAGGCCGATCATGAAGAACTCTTCTCGCCGGGGGCAGTGGAGATCTGATTCGTTCGCCCTGTGGCATAGAAAAGAGCGTCCCTGAATCCCGAGCAGAACTTGTCCATGCTGCCGTTTTCCCGGATCTCTCTCAGGGCCGCCTCGGAGAATCCTTTCCGGAGCCCGCCATCGTCGAGGAGAAGCTGCAGCTTCCGGCTCAGCTCGGGAATATTCCCTTGAGGCACGATGAATCCGTTGACGCCGTCTTTCAGATACATGATCTCAGCGGAGACATCCCCGTCCTCGGTCACGAACGGAAGTCCGCAGTGGAAGGCATCGACGATGCTCAGTCCGACCGAGCCCGGCAGGCAGTAGACATCCGCCGCGGCAAGCAAATCGAATTTCCTGTCTTCGTAGAGGGGGCCCAGGATGTGGATGTTTTCGCCCCGGATTCCGTCCAGGATTCCGTCCGGGTCCGGGCCGACGAGGATCAGGCCGATGTCGGGCCGGTCCATGCGGGTCACGGCCTCGACGAGACGGTCTATGCGTTTGCGCTTTTGCATGCGCCCGACGCATATGATGTTCTTCTTCGTCTTGATGCCGTGGCTCGACAGCACGCTGTCCCTCGTTGTTCCCTTCGGAAGCCCCGCATAGCTCAGGCAAAGCGTGTTGTTGGCGATGAAAACTTTCCTGTGGAAACGCTTCGGCACGTACTCTTTCAGATGTTCCGCATAAAGGATGATGGCCTCGCACATGGACTGCTCGAGAGCGTAGGCGGCCTTCTTGAGCTTGTCCTTCGGGTCGAGGAGGTCGCACCCCTGCCCCCAATAGACCATCTTCCGCCTCAGGAGGCCCTTGACGACGAAATAGGTCGGGAAGAGGTACCGGTGCTTCAATTCCATGTAATCGATGACGACGTCGATCCTCTCCTTCCGGACCATTCTCGCGATGCTTCGCACGGACAGGGGCATCCGGATGTACGGAAACCGGATGGCGTCCGGGCAGTCCGACTGAATCCCGTCCGACGCGACTGTCAGATCGAAGCCGTACTCTCTCAGATAGCGGCTCAGATAGCCGTAGATGGGAACTCGATAGTGCGGAATGACCCCCGCGTGGATCATGAGAACGCGAAGCATCTGGCCGTATCTCCTAGCCGGGGATCTCGATCTCCTGGGGAAGCCCGGTCCGCAGGGAGTCAAGAATCCGGAACGTCACGGCCGTCGCGTAGAGAATCGATTCCAGCGGGATGGGCGACGGCCGGCCCTCGCGGATGGACGTGATGAACTCCGCGACTTCCTCCTTATGGCCCTTGCCGGGGTCCTTGATCTTACGGCACCGGCCGTCGGCATAGCTTTGGGCCGCCCGAAAATCGTTGAGGAGGAAGCTCTTCCCGCCGCCGAAGATCTCTATGTATTCCTTTCCGACAAGCTTGTCGCCGCAGGCCAGATACGTGATGAGCCCGACCGAGCCGTCGCTGAAACGGAGCGTGATGGCGACATTGTCCTGGTTGCTCATTTTCGTGTTCGCGTTGGACACACATTCGGCAAAAACTCTTTTGGGGACCGCTCCCGTCAGGAACTGGAGGAAATCGACAAAATGGCACACCTCTCCCAGGATCCTGCCCCCTCCCTCGGCGGTCTGGGTCCAATGGTCCCGGGGAATGAACCCCGCGCTGACCCGATAGTTCATCACGAGCGGCTCCGAAAGCCCTCCGAACAGCGCCTTGGCCTGTCGGGCCAGCGGGGCGAACCTGCGGTTGAAACCGACCATGAGCCGGCCCGAGTCGGGACGGCGGCAGGCTTCCGCGATCCTGGCGAGATCCGTCTCATCGATGGTCAACGGCTTCTCGACATAGACGTTTTTTCCGGCGTTCAGGGCGGCCAAGGCGAGTTGTCCATGAGTGTTGTGCCGCGTCGCGATGAAAACAGTGTTGACGTCTCCGTCGGCCAGGACATCGCGCGCGTCGGCCGAGAAGGACCGGAACTTGAATTTCTCCCCGGCGCTCTTGGCCGTCACGCCGTGGGCGTCCGCCAGCGCCAGGAGCGGGCCGTGGGCCCGAGCAAAGGGGATGAGGAATTTCTGGGCGAAACTGCCGGCCCCGATAAAACCCATCCCGACGGGCCGGCCGGGCGCAGGGGAATGGACGGGGAGCTTCTTTCCGGGCTTCTCTTCCGTCTCGGGGTATTTCAAGAGAATGCCGATGGAGGGCTCCTGGACCTTGCCGGTTACGATATCGTACGCTTTTGCCGCTTCCTCGATATCGAAGACGTGCGTGATGAGGGACCCGACGTCCACAGACCGGCTCTCGAGGAGTTTGAGGAATGCGTCCATGTTCCGGTTTTCGGTCCACCGGACATGGCCGTAGGGATAATCGTGCCCCTCCTCCTCGTAGCGGGGGTCATAACGGCCCGGACCGTAAGAACAGGAGATCTTGAGCTCCAGCTCCTTTTTATAGAAATGAGGCTCGCGCGGAATGTTCATCGGGACGGCGCCGACGACCACCATGACGCCCTTTTGCCTGAGGAGGGACGTTGAGAGCTCCACCGGATCGCTCGATTTGGCCGCCGCCGTGATGATAACCGAATCGAAGCCGCGGCCGCCCGTGAAGAAGCCGGTCTCCGCTTCAAGATTCGCATCGCCTCGGACTATCGCCGCATGGCAGCCCAAAGACTTGCCGAGGTGGACCATGGACTCCGAGGTATCGACGCCGAAAACCCGGCAGCCGTTGGCCCGGAGAATCTGGGCGGTGATTTGCCCGAGCAGGCCGAGCCCAATAACGCAGACGATCTCGCCGATCTTCGGATTGGCCTGGCGGATGCCCTGCATGGCGACCGCTCCGAGCGTCGTGAACGCGGCATGATCGAGGGGGACGAGGTCGGGAACCTTAACGACCAGGTTCTGCGGCACCGAGATGATCCCCGAATGGGAGGCGCTGCTGCCGCCGCAGGCGACCCGGTCGCCGGGCTTGAACATCCCCTCCTCGTCCATCGAGACGAGGACGGTGCCCGCGGAGCTGTATCCGAGCTCCTTGAGGGTTTCGAGCTTGGTGCGCACCCTCTTCAAGGTCTCCGCGAGGCCCTCCTTCTTGTAGGTGTCGAGGACCTGCCGGACGAGATCCGGCCTCTGCCGGGCTTTGCCCAGAAGCGAGGCCTTCGCCGTGGAGACGGTCGAGCGCTCCGTTCCGGAGCTGATGAGAGAATAGTGATTGCGCACGAGCACATAGCCGGGACCGACGGAAGGTATGGGCACGTCGCCGACATAGAGGTCACCCGTCTTAAAATCTTGAATGACTTGCTTCATGGATCTCTTCCTTCTCACGTCGGATTGAGCTTGTGGCGCTCCGCGTCCACGATATCGCCACCCCGCAAAAGGCCGACCGCCCACGAATACACGGAAGCTTTCAGCGGATGGAGCGGCCGCTTCCACATGTAGCCCTGCACGAAACGGGGTCCGAATCGCTCTTTGAACATCACCAGCCCGGCCTGTTTGGATCCCTTGGCCGGATCGACGCGGGCACCGCAGAAATCATAACGCCTTACGCCCAGACCGCGGAAATGCCGGATCGCCTCCCACTGGAGCAGATTCATGGCCCCGGTCAAGGGCTTGGGGACGCTTCCGCCGTACACATAGTAGGCGCTGTGGTTGCTGAAGGGGATGACAGCGCATCCCTGGACTTGATTCTCATGATCGGCCACGAACACCTCCACCTGGGAGCCGAGTCCCTGAACCATCTTGAGGAATGATTCCAGGTCCATGAACGGCAGCTTCGAGCGTTTGAAGGTGTCTCTCACCAGCCGGTAGGCCGACTCGGCGTGTTCCACCCCTCGCCGGATCAGGACTCCCTTTTTCTCGGCATTCCGGATCACGTTGCGGTGCTTGGAATGGACGTTACTCCACAGAGTCTCCTCCGGGAGTTGAAGATCGATGATGAATGTCCCGTAGGGGGCCGCGATCGCGCCCGTCGGAAAGGTCCGGAAAATCGTGTTGGTCGTCGCGGGGATGATGATATCTCCGCCGATAGAGCGGAAATAGTCCACGGCGCTGTCCAGGAAGGCTTTTTCAGTCTCGATGTCGAGCTCTTCGCCGAGATGGATGGTCTCGACCCGGAAGCGAATCATCCGGACGAACGCCTTCTTGACGATGGTGTAAGGCAGGATACAGCGGAGTTTCCCGGAATCGTCGACGCCCCCGACCCAGCCGTAGGCGTCGCCGACGGCCTTCAGGAAAGGCTCGGAGGCATAGACCGACAGCTCGGGGTTCCAGGCGATCTCGACGGGCACCGCTTTCATCTCGTCAGGTCCTCGCCGTCTTCGCGACCGCCGGGGGAATCTTGCCGCAGGCGGCGCCGAATGTCGAAATCCCAACCCCCTGCCTGCGCAGGCCGGCCAGAAGATCGTCCACCGCCTCGAATTCGATGGGGTCCTTGGTGTGAGCGATGGCGACGACCGGCCGGAATTCTGTCCGCTTCTTTCGGTCTTCCTGGACGATCCTGTCCGCCATGGCGATCATTTCTTTCCGCGTCATCTGGCCCAGGTCGAACTTCAGGGGGTACCGAAGACGCAGGATATCCGGAATCCTATTCCATATTTTGCGGCGCGTCTGCGCGGCCGGGCCGCCCTTTTGCTGGAGTCCGAGCCGTTTGGACGTGAACAACTTCCAGATCGGGGCCATTTGCGTATAGATGGGAAATTCAATAAGCTCGCCCTCGGGGTCCGGCATCGTCACGTCATCCATGAATCTCCAGTACCCCTGGCGCCGGGGCGCACGGCGATAATCCAATCCCTGCTGACGCCACAACCCGCCGGGATATATGGACGAATCCGCTATTATCCCCCGCCCGGCGAGGGCCTTGCCAAGCGGCCGCGTGGGCTGGAAAAGCAGGTGTCCGGCCCGGAACGAGACCGGCGTGAAATCGCCGATGCCCAGGATGCCGCGAAGGTGCGCGATGGCACGGTCGAGGATTTGGCCGATCCGCTCGTCCGGCTGTGTGCTCAGGTTGTACTCGCTTTGATCCATGATCCACCGGCCGCCTTCGCGACGGGCTTTGTACCACCACGGATGGATGTGCAGCCCCAACTCGAACCCGGCCCGATGGAAATCCCTGAGCTGTTGCTTGACACGGTCGATGGATGGATCCGTCCGGTGGGCCTCCATCAGCTCCAGCTCGGCGACATCTGCGAAAACGACGAAGGGAGCATGCCATTTGTCGAAGATGGCTTTTAGTTTCTCGGCAGGCCTGATGACGAGGTCCTCAAGAAGGCCGTTTCCGTTGCCATAGATCTCGTAATCGAGAGTGAATATCATCTCAACCATTTCCGCTTCGCTTGGTTCCAGAGAATGGCCGCGTGTTTGCCAAGGGCCGATGGACTCGCCGATCCACTGGTTGTTTATTAGCAGAACGCCTGGCGGAAGTCAACCTGATGAGGGCCCGGCGGAGTCCCCACCCGGTGCCTTGTCCGTCTCCCTTGAAAATGCTATATTACAAAATTGAACTTCACCGGAGGGATGTTGGGTTATGGCCGATCTGGCGTTGCTCTGCGGCATTTCTGGCGAACTCGCCAGGAAAATCCCCGGCGCCACAGTGGATTTTTTCCTGACCGGAGGCCATGACAGCCGGCTCGTTTCGGGCTTCGCAGGAAATAAATTCGCGAACGTCCGCTTCCGCACGGCCGTCTCCGAGGAGAATGCCAGATCACGGCGGGATTTGAAGGCCGTAAAAAGGGTCGCGAGGATCACGCACGTTCCCCATGTTATCCATCCATTTGTGTCGGTGGAGCACAAAAAGAGCTTAAGGGTTACCACCCTGCCAGAGTAAATTCCATGCCGCCACTCCTAGCACTAACGGCTTGCCTCGCCTTTGTATTCTTCCTGCTTAAATTCGAGCGTAAACAGTCTCCAGACGTGACTCGTGCTTTGTGGCTGGCAACGGTCTGGATGCTATATATCTCGAGCAAGCCGCTGGCCGCCTGGCTTTCCTACCAGGCCGTGGATCCGGAACGGGGAAGCCCTGTGGACCGGACCTTCATGATCGCGCTGATATGCGCAGCCCTGGTTGTGCTCATGCGGAGGAAATTCGACTGGGGCGGGGCCATTAGGCAAAATGCGCCGCTGTTCATTCTGGTCGCCTTCATGCTGATGAGCATTTCCTGGTCGGCCATGCCCTTCGTTTCCTTCAAGCGATGGACCCAGGAGATCCTGGCCATTCTTATGGCTTTCGTCGTTTTCTCGGAGCCGTCTCCCCGCCTGGCCATCGAGAGCATTATGAGAAGGACTGTCTATGTTCTGATCCCCCTTTCCGTCGTCCTCATCAAGTATTATCCCGATCTCGGCATTCAATACGGCCGGTGGTCAGGCGTGCGAATGTGGATCGGGGCCACCCTTCAAAAAAACAACTTGGCCCGGCTTTGCATGATATCCATATTATTTTTAATCTGGTCCATGATCAGGAGGCGCAAGGAAAAAAGACCCCGCGTCGGGAAGGCGGAGATCCCGATAGAATTATTCCTGACGGTCGTTTCCATCTACCTCCTCATGGGGCCCGACCGCACTCCTTTTTATTCGGCGACGTCCTTCTATGCGCTCTGCCTGGGACTAGCGGTTCTGACGGCGTTGCTCATAACAAGAAGGATGGGCATGACCGTGGGCAAGTCCCTGGTCGCGGCTCTAGCCGCCCTCATCATCGTCATCGGCACGGCCGGCCCGTTCACGGGCGGATCCAACCTCGGATTCGCCACGTCGGCGGCCGGGAGAGATTCGACGCTGACCGGAAGAACGGAAGTCTGGGCGTCGTTGCTGCCGGTCGCCATGAAACATCCCCTCTTCGGCGGCGGATTCGGCGGCTTCTGGACCTCGAGAACGCGGGAGGCTTTCGAGATCAGCGGCGCGCACAGCGGCTATCTGGAAGTCCTTCTGGCACTCGGGTTCACGGGCATCGTGCTGGTTTCCGTCTTCTACCTTTCGTCATGCCGCCGGGCGCACGCGGCCCTGTCCGATGACTTTTTCTGGGCCGCCTTGTGGCTCTCTCTGATCATCATGCATTTGGTGCATAACATCGCCGAATCATCCCTGGATACGCTGGTGAGCCAGCTGTCCGCGACCATCTTATTCATGACCGTTTCTTCGGTCAGCCCCGCGTCGCCGGAACGGCAGGCCGGCGGACAGGCTGCTTAGAACCATGAAGGACCATATCTCCATCTGCGTCTGCACCTTCCGCAGGAATAAGATGCTGGAGCGGCTGGTGCGCAGTCTCAAGTCCCAGGAAACGGGAGAGCTTTTTGATATTTCCGTGGTCGTCGTGGACAACGACAAGAACGGTTCGGCCAGGGAAACGGTGGACCGATTGAGGGCCGAGCTGGATCTCGCGATCACGTACGATATCGAGCCGGAACAGACCATTCCGGCCGCCCGCAATCGCGCTCTTGGCCTGGCTCACGGAAATTATATCGCCATCATCGATGACGATGAGTTCGCGCCGCGGCACTGGCTGATCACCTTGTTCCGGGCCATCCAGGGATATGACGTCGAGGGGGCTTTGGGGCCGGTTTTCCCGTTTTTTTCCAGCCAGCCCCCGGAATGGCTGATCAAGGGCCGCTTCTGCGAGAGGCCGGTGATCCGGACGGGCACTCTCCTGAATTGGACGCAGACGAGAACGGGAAATGTCCTCTTGAAAAAGGATGTTTTCGATAAGAATGGAATTCGCTTCGACCTGAAATGGAAGACCAGCGGCTCCGACCGGGCCTTCTTCAAGGACGCGATGGCGGCCGGATGCCGGTTTATCGCCGCCAGAGAGGCTCCCGTATATGAAACCGTGCCTCCGGAACGGTGGAAAATTTCGTATTATGTGAGGCGCTCTCTGGTTCAGGGCTTCAACACCTATCGGAATTCCGCCGCCGATATCCGCGGCCTGTCGCGGATATCGGTTCCACTGAAACTGGCGTCCGCGACGGGGGCGTACATTATCGCCCTTCCGTTTGCGGCGTGTCTGGGAACCCATATGGTCGTCAAATGCCTTGAAGGCGGATGCCATCATCTGAGCTGGCTGGCGGCCATGTTGGGCATTGAGCTCGTCAAGAAACGGAATTTTTAATGACCCTCGCCTTCTCGCAGATGGTGACAAAACTAAGGGAATCCGCTTTCCTGAAGAATATCCTGGTCGTGATGGCCGGCACGGGAATGGCCCAGGTCTTGGGCGTCCTTCTCTCTCCCGTCATCAGTCGTCTCTTTAGCCCGTCCGACTTCGGCATCTCGGGCTCGTTCGGCGCCATCGCGGGCATCATCGCCGCGGGGGCCACTCTGGATTACAGCCAGGCGATCATGCTCCCCAAGGAAAAAGCGCAGGCCATCAATCTGTTGGCCCTGTCCTTCTTCTCCACGGGCGTGATCAGCGTCCTCTGCCTGCTCTTTTGTCTCGTCGCGCCCGCGACCGCCAGCGGACTCATGAAAACGAACGGCGTTTGGGCCCTGGCGCTCCTGGTGCTGGCAACCGTGGTATCCGGCGTGAATCAATCCTGCCAGGCGTGGGCGATAAGAGTCAAAGCGTTCAAGCGCACCTCGGCTTCGCAAGTCATTCGCAGCGCGGCCACGAACGGCTCCCGATTGGGCTTCGGCTTCCTCAAGATGGGAGCACCGGGGCTCATCGTCAGCGGCATCCTGGGCAATTTCTTCGCCAGCATCAACCTGGTCCGGGTGACCCTGCCCGACCTGAAGGCTCTGCGGGAGCAAATTCGATGGGACCGGATGAAGAGGCTGGCGAAGGAATTCCATGATTTCCCGCTGTACTCGGCCTCCCAGAACGTCATCAACGCCCTGTCCTCGGGTCTGCCGGTCTTGCTGTTGACGCGATACTTCGGCATCGCCACCGCCGGCGCTTACGCCTTCGGAATGACGGTCATGGAAACGCCAATAGGGCTGGTGCTGAGCGCCCTCCGGCAGGTGCTTTTCCAGAAGGCCAGCGAGACCCATCACCTCGGACGGAACCTGGCCGCCTTGTTTGTCAGAACAACCGCGGTCCTTTTTGCGATGGCCCTCGTGCCGATGGTCGTTCTGATCATTTGGGCCCCGCCGATTTTCGCCTGGCTCTTTGGCCCGCAATGGCATATGGCCGGGACATTCGCCCAGAGCCTGGTGATCTGGCTGGCCGTCGTCTTCTGCAACCTGCCCGCGGTTCTCTTCGCCAGGATCATCAGGATGCAGCGTTTCGTGTTCTTCTATGACCTGGTCCTGCTGGCGGCGCGGTCCTCGGCGCTCGTCCTGGGCGGGCTCTATCTCACGGTCGGGCAGACCGTCATGCTGTTCGCCCTCGTCGGCGCCGTCATGAACGCCGTGCTGATCGCCCGGGTGGGCTATGCCGTAATGAAGAAGGAAGGGGCGGTCACCATGGACAACCTCCGGGACTTGCTGATGAAAGAATAACATGGTATATCCTAGAGAGGAAGGTGGGCGTCATGAGAATCGGGCTTTTCAAGACGTCGAAGAAGGAAAACGAACGCCGCGTACCCCTGTTCCCTGAGCACCTGTCTCGGTACCCCGAGGCCCTGCGGAAACGAATGGTCTTCGAGAAGGGGTATGGCGCGGACTACGGGTTCGGGGACGAATATTTCACGGGACACGGGGCCTGGATCGCCGAACGGGATGACCTGTTCAAAGAATGTGAATTGCTGGTCCTGCCGAAGCCGATGCCGGAGGACATGGCGAGGATGAAGGCCGGCCAGGTCCTCTTCGGCTGGCCCCATTCGGTCCAGCAGAAGGCGATCGCCCAGCCGGCGATCGACCGCAGGCTCACCGTCATCGCCTGGGAGGCCATGCACCACTGGAGCGCCTCGGGCGAGAAGCTGATGCACGTGTTCTACAAGAACAACGAGCTCGCGGGCTATGCCGCCGTCCTTCACTGCCTTCAGCTGATGGGAATCGACGGTCACTACGGGCCGAGACGGAAGGTCGTCATCCTCAGCCACGGCTCGGTCAGCCGCGGCGCCATCTATGCCCTGCACGGACGGGGCTTCAACAACATCCACGTCTTCACCCAGCGCGAGCCCCACCAGGTCGCCGACCAGAATCCCGATGTCTATTACGGGCATTATTTCTTTGACAAAGAGGGTCGG
>Ga0315282_10000961_pt1 | contig 55963 bp, 49 predicted proteins | sample YL17G07_20_MG_FD_203693 | JGI IMG/M metagenome (GOLD analysis project Ga0315282, IMG submission 203693) | Sediment microbial communities from Yellowstone Lake, YNP, Wyoming, USA - YL17G07_20 | ecosystem: Environmental > Aquatic > Freshwater > Lake > Sediment | place: USA: Wyoming | collected...
ACGGTCGCTCCCGGAGAGAAGGAACTTTACCCGGCATGGCAGGGCATGCAGTACATGCGTAACATGTTCGACGGCCGGGCAAAGCTAGAGCCGCTCGACAACGATCGCTATCCCAGCATGCGTTGGGCGACTGTGCGGGATGTGCTCTCAGCGCGTCAAGTTAGGCGCCCATCGTGAATTCTGTTGGCATCTTGCGCCGGGCATGATCTAACGCAGGGTGAAGCGCGACACGGTGCACGCCTCCATGGCGCCATTCTCGATCGGCACGATGGTGTGCACCGGGCGGATAGGAAATCTGATGGCGTTTCGATCTGGAACCCCAGGGAATCGTTGACCGCGGGTGCCGGTCGAGAGAGTCCTTTCGCCCAGGCGCTCGGCTTCCTGGCCCAGGCTTGGCGCGAACCAACTCAGGCCATGCACGCGTACATCATCCTTGGATGCCTGGCCGTAATCACTCTCATCGCCTGGCCGTGGCCGCGACGCCGCTCGCAGGCGGTCCGCGCCGCCGCTCAAGCCGGGCCACCCCCTGCCGATAACACGATCGGGGACTTCTAGCGCTTCGGCGCGGCGGTAGGTTGGACCGCTCAATTGGTTGGGGAGAGCTTGACCCCGCGGGCTCAAGAGGCGCCCGCGCGCGCCGATATACCCACAAGCCGCCTCAGCCAGGCAGGGAAGTGATGACTCCCCGCCCGGCAGAGGTGGGAGTCGCAATTGCCGCCCGGGCGGCCGGGCCTCTGCGCAGGTCCGTCACTCGGGTTCACGCCTAGCCACAGTTGCTTCACGCACGTTCAAGGAGGAATGTGTAGATGAGCGTTCTGCGAGTCTTCCAGAATGTCATTGCGATCAACGCCAACCGGAATCTGAAGATTACCGGCATGGCAATCGCCAAGTCCCTCGAGCGCCTGAGCAGCGGTCTGCGCATCAACCGCGCCGCCGACGACGCCGCAGGGCTGGCGATCAGTGAAAAGCTGCGCGGGCAGATCCGGGGCCTCAACCGCGCCAGCTCCAACGCCCTCGACGGGATCAGCTTGCTCCAGACCGCCGAAGGTGCGTTGAACGAGGTCCACTCCATCCTCCAGCGTATGCGCGAGCTGTCGGTGCAGGCCGCCAACGACGTGTATACCGCTGGTGATCGCCAGGCGATCCAGCTCGAAGTGAGCCAGCTCGTCAACGAGATCAACCGCATCAGCAAGACCACCGAGTTCAACACCAAGACGCTGCTCGACGGCACCTTGGGCGCCTTGGTGTCCACCGACGACTACACGAAGATCCGCGCCGCCGTCTCGGGCAACGTCGGCAAGGGCGGCAATTTCGTGCTCAAGGCGGTGGCCAAGACGACCGGCCAGCTGCAGATTCAGAAGAGCGACGTGTTCACCACGGCGACGAACCGCGACGCCGTGGGGCGCATCAACTACCTGCAGACGTTCCGGGCGGATGCGACGATCACCACGGCGGGCGTCGACGGCATCGGCAACACCGGCGTCTACCAAGTCGAGGCGCCCAACGACGCCAACGGGTCAATCGCGGTGAACAGCACCGTCGACGGCAGGTTGCGGATCAGCGCCGCGTCGCTCGCCGGCGCCGCCCTCACCATTGGCAGCAGCCTGGAGGCGGAGGAGCTGACCAACGGCGACAAGATCATGCTCACGATCAACACCGCGACGGGTGTGCAAGCATTCTCCGTGGTGCTCTCGATCGGGACGACATTCACCAGCCTGGCCGCCCTGTTTGATGCTGCCGTGCCGCTGATCAGCTCCGCTACGTTCGCTGCGGGCAAACTCACCCTTTTGTTCTCCGTGGCTGGTGTTACTGTGCTGGACACCAAGTTCGTTGACGTCGACGGCAACGGCGGCGACTTCTACTTGAGCTTCACCGCCGCTGGCGTGAGCAACGACTTCTTCAGCAACGCGCAGGTGTCGTTCTACAACAACGGCACGGCGGTGGCTGCCACCCTGGCTCGCGCCCCAGGCAATAACGGTCAGCGCTACAGCATCGGCAGCGCCGCCACCGGCGCGGTCAACGTGCGCTTTGACGTGCGCTTCGACTGGACCACGATCCTCGGGGCGGGCGCCGCCTCCGACACCATCCGCTGGGGCAAGTACACCGGTGCGAACAGCCTCCAGCGGTATGGGAAGACCTGGCAGGCCGGCGGGACCGCCACAAACGACACGTTCCTGATCTCGGCGATCAGCGCCCGCACATACGCCGTGTTCCAGTTCGACAACCAGAAGTACACCAGCATGGTGGCGGGCGGCACGGACCAGACGATTGCGCTGATGGCCTCGCGGGGCACGCGATTCAGCAACGCCCAGAACAGCCAGACGTGGAGCATCGGCGTCGCCGGCGCGGGTTCAGCCGGCTCGTCGCTCGAAACCGTGCGCATGGCATTTGACGGCATCCTAACCGCCGGCGAGACGGCGACGTTCAACATGAGCACGAGCAATGTGCTCACCGGCGACCAGCTCAACACGCTGGCCAGCCTCAACCGCTTCCAGCAGTTCGGCGTCTTCAACGGCCGCAACAACGTCGAGCTCACGATCTACCGGCGCGGCACCGACCGCTCAGTCACCATCAACCTGAGCAAGAACGACACCTTCGAGGACATGGCGGGCAAGATCAGCCTGGCTCTGTGGAATCCGGACTCCACCGGAGTGATCGCCAGCGAGATTCTCAACCCGCAGCTTCTGCCAGATCTCGTGCACGTGAACACGATCGGCAACGCCAAGGGGACGATCTCCATCGTCACCCCGGTGCCGGGAGCGGAGATCGTCTTCAACAGCGACGAGGCGCTGCTCAAGGCGCTGTCGCTGGTGGAGGTGCGCAAGTCCACCTCGCCGATCTACTCCATCAATGCGTTCAACCTCGAGCTCAACCAATCCGTGGGCACGGTCACCGTGGACTCCAACGAGATCAACGGCCTGCTGCCCGGGATGCGCATCTTCTTCGACAACACGCTTGGGCTGAGGCTCGATCCGCAGCCGCCGGTGGATGTGCTCGGCGGGACCAACACGATGAACGATTTCGCCTATCCGCTGCCCATCGAGCGGCCGGTGATCTCACTCGCGGGAACGGTTGAGACGTTCTTCATCCACGTCGCGCCGCGCGACTTCACCCTGCAGATCGGGGCGAACCAAGGGCAGACGATCTCCAGCTTCATCGCCGATATGAGCGCCGAGGCGCTGGGGATCGAGGGCGTGCTCGTGGTCGACAGCCCGCTCGCGCAGAGCGCAATCAGTATCATCGACGTGGCGATCAACCGAGTCAGCGAGCAGCGGTCCCGCTTGGGGGCGATCCAGAACCGTATGGAGAGCACGATCCGCAACCTCGACGTGGCCGCAGAGAACCTGACCGCCTCGGAGAGCCGCATCCGCGACGTCGACGTGGCGATGGAGACCATGACCTCCACGCGCAACCAGATCCTCCTGCAGGCAGGCATCGCAGCATTGGCGCAGGCCAATGCACTGCCGCAGGCAGTCCTGCAACTCCTGCGGTAGGGTATCGCGTTAGTCCTTCTTTAGGTGGTGAAAGCGCCTGCCCCGCTGGGGTGGGCGCTTTCGCGCCACCTACTGCACCCAGCCCTGGGACTTGTGGGACGGCGGCTTGTGCCCCTCCGGCTTGCCCTCCTTGGAGGGGGCAGGCGCCGCCGGCTGCTCCTCCTCCTGCCCCTCCGGGCGCGCTTCCTTTGCGCTCTTGAACACGAAGTTCGTAAAGCGCTCGATCCAGCTTGACTGATGCTGCTTGGCCCACCACAGGTCGTAGAACACGAACGCCGCGACGGCCACCAGCACGATGAACATGAGCCGCCAGAAGCTGATCCGCATGCAGCGATCTTACCGCGGGTTGCCGGTAGGCGGGGATTTATCCCCGCCGCCTGACACCGGTAGGCGCCACGCCCCGTGGCGCCGGACATGCGACTGCCGCGCCGCCCCGACGGGGCGTCGGGGCTACCCCTTCTATCCCGTGGTGGGAGGCTGCTTGCACACGGCGGCGGCACTGAAGTGCCGCCTACCCCCCGTAGGCCAGGCCTCAGTGCCTGGCAGGCTCGCAGGCAGGTGCGGCCTGCGCTAGAATCCACGGCACAGGCGTGAGCACTCACACCTCAGGAGAGGCCCCACGCTGGGGCCTGGAGATCCTCAGGACAGAGCGGGGGCGGCAGGTCTCCCTCGAGCCGATCGTTGCGCGGCATGACACCGGCTGGCGCTCGGAGGCCGGGCGGACGCTCGCCTGCGTTCGCTCGCAGCAGAGATCTCGCTAGTGCTACAATCCAGCCGTCCAACGTGGGCAGAGGGAGTCTCAGATAATGCGAGTTGTGGCAGGTTTGCTGCTGGCTGCAGTACTCGTTCAGGCGATTCAGGCAGACGACTCAAGCAAGAAGAACGCCATTACTGGGTATGGGGAGTACGCCCTAGGCACCCCTGTTACGGAACTCGACTTGTCGACCTTCACACGCATGGACTCACCTGTGAAGGGTCTTCGGCTGTACATCAAACCTGATGAGCTTCATCTCAGTGGGATCATCGTCAAACCAGCGCTGAGCCTTTGGATCGGCAACGCTGGGGACCGCACGAAACCTGAGGAATTAGTCGGCATCTCGCTCCTGCTCACACGAGGTGATGAGGGAGTGACCGCACAAGAGGATGTCTGGGAGGTTTCAAGCGAGTTGTACTCGGCCTTCTTGCTGAAGTACGAAGGTGAGTTGGTGGTTGGAGATACGTTCGAGGGGAACGCGAACAGACCAGGTCTCCTCTGGCTCAAAGACAAGGCAAGCAATCACTTGATCCTGCTAACCAGGAAGGACACTGTGCTGGTTAGCTACGGAAACAACTCCTTCTCCCTGATGCTGTTGGCAGGGATTGCGCAGTCTTCCCGGAAGACTGACGACAAGCTTTAGACCTGGGTAGCCCGCTCAAGGTCATCTGCTTCCGCAACACCCGCATCGCCTACTCCGCCTGCTCTTTGCGGCGCCGGCCGCCCTTCATCGCCGCCGTGCACGCCTCGACCATCGCACTGAAGCTCTCCGCCTTGAGCGAGGCGCCGCCGATGAGCGCGCCGTCGATGTCACTCTGCGTGAAGTAGCTCGCGATGTTCTCCGGCTTGACCGACCCGCCGTAGAGGATCAGCGTCTCCGCCGCGGCCTTCTTGCTTAAGCCCTGCTCCAGCCAGCCGCGGATCGCCTTGGCCATCTGCTGGGCGTCAGCGGGCTCGGCGTTGCGCCCCGTGCCGATCGCCCACACCGGCTCGTAGGCGATGACCAGCGAGCCCGCCTCGTGCTCTTGGAGCTCGCCCTTCACCGCGTCGAGCTGGGCCAGGGTGAACGCCTCGGCCCGCCCCGCCTGGCGCTCGCTCAGAGGCTCGCCGACGCACAGCACGGGCAGCAGCTCCGCCTCGCGCAGCCGCTCCAGCTTCTCGCGCACCGCGTCGTCGCTCTCATGGAACACGCTGCGCCGCTCGCTGTGGCCCACCAGCACGTAGTCGCAGCCCGCGTCGGCGAGCATCCGCGCCGAGATCTCGCCGGTGTAAGCGCCGCCGGCGAACCGGCTCACGTCCTGGGCGCCGATGTACAGGTCGGCCTCGTCGGCCAGGCCGCCGAGCAGCGTGAGGTACGGAAACGGCGGGCAGAGCAGCAGGTCGACGGGCGGCTCGGCCTCCTTGTCGAAGTACGCCGGGCAGCGCCCTCGCAGGCCCACGACAAAGCGCTCGCAGTCCTCCCAAAGCTGGTTCTGCTTCCAGTTCGCCGCCAGCAGCGGCCGCCGCTTGTCGTGCATCACAGCTCCTCCTCATCGCCGGGCACGGCAGCTCGCCCGGCCCGGCGGATGGACTCAGGCTTCTCGTACCAGAAGCGCGGGATGCGCATCGTGGTTTCGAGATAGTGTAACCGATCAACGGGGGGCAGCGGGCCGGCGCGGGCGAACATCACCAGCACGCGGGGCAGGGCGCCGGACTTCTCCAGGCGCGCGGCGATGCGCCGGAGGGACTCCCCCGTCCAGGCCGTGGTGTCGGTGAGCAGCGGCAGCCTGAGCCGCGGGAAGGGGAAGCTCTTCGCCTCGGAGCCGGTGAACAGCGGCAGCTCGAGCTGGTGGCTGAGAAACACCGCCGGGAACAGGCCGCTGCGCTTCACCCCGACCACACTGTCGGGCGGCGGGTCGAGATGGCGCGCGGCGTCGGCCAGCCGCCAGAGCAGCAGGGCGTACTCCTCGACGCTGATGACCAGCCGTTCAGCAGGCATGGGCTGCGCCATGGCCCGATTATAGGCTCGCCCGGGCATGGCCCCCGGCACTACGGCCCGCCGCGTCCGCCTGGGTTTGGTGGGGTGGGCCTCCGTGCCCGCCATCAATCGCGGCCCGGGGCGCCGGAGGCGCCGCGCCACCAAGGCCGTAGCGGTGCGCCCCTGCCGCCGACTGAGCGGGGCGGACCGCCGTCTCCGCCGATGCGGCGCTCGATTAGATCATTCGGAGTTAGCACACATTGAGACTGAGACTTAGTCTCAATACAATGTGATGGATCATTGTTCGCTGATGCGTGGCTCCGCCGTGGCTGCAGCGCTGCGCCCCGGCGTGGCCGTAGACCTCTAAACCGCCACCGGTAGCTGCGGCTTTAGCCCCGCGTCGGCGCCGCGGCACTAAAGTGCCGCCTACCTTCCCGTAGCGGTGCGCCCCTGCCGCCGACTGAGCGGGGCTGACCGCCGTCTCCGCCGATGCGGCGCTCGATTAGATCGCTTGGACTTGACACGCATTGAGACTGAGACTCAGTCTCAATGCAATGGAATGAATCACTGTTCGCTGGGGCGTAGCTCCACCCTGGCCGCTGCACTGCGCCCCGTCCTGGCCGGTGGGTACTACGGCCCGCTGTTGCCGTGCAGGTCCACGGGCGGCCCGGCCGGGCCGCGGGGCCTACCGCAGGCAGGGACGCCTGCGCTCCTGAGTGCTTGGGCCGGGACGGTGCCGGCCCCTATTGGCGGCGCAGGACGCTGGTAAGCGGAGCTTTAGCCCCGCGCCGCGCACGCGCGGCGCCTACGCAGGCGAGCCGCCTGTGCCACTGCCTACTGCCTACCGCCTTCTGCCTACTGAGAACTGGCAACTGGCAACTAACAACTACGCCCCTATCGAGGGGCGGGGCTTATAATCCCCGAATGCCCATTGACGTTGTCGTGCGCGCCGTCGGGCGCTATGTGCCCGAGCGCGTGATGACCAACCAGGATTTCGCGGCGTTCCTCGACACGACCGATGAGTGGATCACCGAGCGCACCGGGATCAAGGAACGGCACTTCGCCGCACCCGGCGAGTGGAACAGCGACATGGCGCTGCACGCCGCCAAGCAGTGCCTGGAGCGTGCGGGCGTCGCCGCCGCCGACCTCGACCTGATCATCGTGCCCACGGTGACGCCGGACACGCCCTTCCCGGCGACGGCGAACTGGCTGCAGGGCAAGCTGGGCAACGACAAGGCCTGGTCCTTCGACCTAAACGCCGGCTGCAGCGGCTACATCTATGCGCTGTCCGTGGCCTCGGCGCTGCTGGAGGCTGGGCGCAACCGCTATGCCCTGGTGATGGGCTCGGAGCGGATGACGGCGCTCACTGACTACACCAAGCGCGAGTACTGCGTGCTCTTCGGCGACGCGGCGGGTTGCCTGCTGCTTGAAGCCGTCGACTCGGCGCAGAACCCCCAGGGCTACGGCCTCAGGCAGTTCTACCACCAGAGCGACGGCTCGCTGGCGACGATCCTTCTGCAGCAGGCCGGCGGGTCCAACAAGCCCGCCACGCCGCTGACCGTCGCCCGGCATGAGCACTACATCTCGATGGACGGCCAGGCGGTGTACAAGGCGGCGGTGCGCCTGATGGACCGGTCAGTGACCGAGGTTCTCAGCCGCGCGGGGGTTGAGCTGAGCGACATCGACTGGTTCATCGGCCACCAGGCGAACGCGCGGATCCTTGAAGCCACCCAGCGCCGGCTGAAGGTGCCGCCGGAGAAGATGTACATCAACATCCAGCGCTACGGCAACACCACCTCGGCGACCATCCCGCTGTGCCTGGACGAGCTGTGGGAGGCGGGCAAGCTCAAGCCGGGGCACAAGGTCGTGCTGTTCACCTTCGGCACCGGCTTCACCTGGGGCTCCTGTTATCTCGTATGGGGCAGTCCTGAGGACAGCTCATGAGCCTCGCTGTAGTCTTTCCCGGCCAGGGCTCGCAGCGCGTGGGGATGGGCCAGGACTGGCTCATCCACGAGAGTGCGGGGAGTGTGTTCGCCGCCGCCGACCTCGTGCTTCAGCACGACCTCGGATTCGCCCTCAGCACCCTCTGCTTCGCCGGGCCGGAGGAGGAGCTCAGGCTCACCGCGAATTGCCAGCCGGCGATCCTCACCGCCAGCCTCGCCGCCTATCGCGTGCTGGAAGAGGAACTCAAGGAGCGGGGCGCGGCGCTCACTCCCGCGTACTTCGCCGGGCACAGCCTGGGCGAGTACACGGCGCTCGTCGCCGCGGGGGCGCTCAGCCTCGAGGACGCGGCAGTCACGGTGCACGAGCGCGGGCGGCTGATGCAGGAGGCGGTGCCGCCGGGAGAGGGCGCGATGGCCGCGGTGTTCGGCCTGGACGTGGAGACCCTCGACGCCATCAGCCGCCAGGTGGCGGCGGAGCTCAACAGCGTGCTGGAGATCGCCAACTTCAACAGCCCCGAGCAGATCGTCGTGTCGGGCAGCGCGCAGGCGGTGGCGCTGGCCTCGGAGCGCTACACCGCTGCGGGGGCGAAGCGCGTCGTCGAGCTGCCGGTGAGCGCGCCGTTCCACTGCGCCCTGATGGTGCCAGCGGCCGACGGCCTTAAGCCGCGGCTCACGACGCTGGAGTTCGCCGTGCCCCACGTCCCCGTCGTGGCCAACCTCACCGTGCAGCCCTACCCGGCTGACACCGTGGAGTACGCCAAGATCCTGCACGCGCAGATCTTCAACCCGGTGCGCTGGACGGAGACGGTGCAGTACTTCGCCATGCACAAGGTGACGCACCTGCTGGAAGTGGGCCCGGGCAAAGTGCTGCGCGGGCTGGCGATGAAGACTGCGCGCGAGCTCAAGACAATGAACCTGGAGAGCGAGGCGGACCTGGGCGCGGTCGCCAACTGGGTGGCGGAGGCACTGCAGGCGTGAGCGCGCCCTTCGACCTGAGTGGCAAGGTGGCGCTCGTCACGGGAGCGGCGCGCGGCATCGGCGCGGCCTGCGCACGTGCCCTCGCCGCGGCGGGTGCGGAGGCGGCGCTGAACGACTTGGCCGTGGGCGCCGGAGCGGATGACGTTGCCGCGCAGATCATCGCGGAAGGCGGGCGCGCGTTCTGGCAGCCCTTCGACGTGACGGACAGCGCCGCGGTGAACCAGGGCTTCGCCACGCTAGCCGGGCGCTGCGGCGGGCTGGACATCCTGGTGAACAACGCCGGCGGGCGGTTTGACGCCCTGGCGCTGATTATGAAGGACGAGGAGTGGCACTCGGCGCTGCGGCTCAATCTGGACAGCGTGTTCTACTGCTGCCGCGCGGCGCTGAAGTACATGCGCAAGCGGGGCGGGAGCATTGTCAACGTCTCCAGCATCGCCGCGTTCACCGGCAGCAGCGGCCAGGCGAACTACGCCGCGGCGAAGGCCGGCGTGGTGGGCCTGACGCGCAGCCTGGCACTGGAGTACGGCAGCCGCGCCATCCGCGTCAACTGCGTCGTGCCGGGGATAATCGACACGCCGATGACGAGCGACATCAAGCAGGAGCAACGCGCCGAGCTCATGCGCCGCATCCCCTTGGGCCGGTTCGGGCAGCCGGAGGAGGTAGCCTGGGCCGTGCTGTTCCTCGCCAGTCCCGCGGCGGCGTACGTCACCGGCGCGGCGGTGCACGTCAACGGGGGAGGCTATCCGCTGTGAGGAGGCTAGGAGGATGAGCGAGGTGGCGAAGCGCAGGGTGGCGGTCACCGGCGTCGGCGCATTGTCGTGCTTCGGCTTGGGAGTGGACGTCCTGGTGGACAGCCTGTACGCGGGGAAGAGCGGCGCGGCGCGCATTCGGCGGTTCGATCCCTCGCCCTTCACGTGCCAGATCGGCATGGAGGCGCCCGACTTCGACGGCGCGGCGTACTTCAGGAACCCGCGGGACGCGAGGCGGCTGGAGCCGAACATCGTCCAGGCGATGGCGGCGGCGCGCATGGCCCTCGACAATGCCAAGCTCACGATCACCGAGGAACTGCGCCCGCGCATCGGCACCTACGTTGGCAGCGGCATCGGCGGGCTGATCACGCTGCAGCACGAGCTGTACAACGCGCACGAGAAGGGCGCGCAACGCGTCTCGCCGTTCTTCATCGTCAACGCGATCTGCAACATGCCCGCCGGCGTGATCGCCATGGAGACCGGCGCGATGGGCCCCTCCTACTGCGTCGTGAGCGCCTGCGCGACGAGCGGGCACTGCCTGGGCGAAGCGATGCAGGCGATCCAGTACGGCCAGGCGGACGTGATGATCGCCGGCGGCACGGAGCGCGCGCTCAACGAGGTCGGGCTGGGTGGGTTCTGCTCGATGAAGGCCGTCACCGCCGACTTCAACGACCACCCCGAGAAGGCCAGCCGCCCCTTCAACGCGCTGCGCAGCGGCTTCGTGATGGCCGAGGGCGCGGGAATGCTGATCCTCGAGGAATGGGAACACGCTAAGGCGCGCGGCGCCAGCATCCTGGCGGAGATCGTGGGCTATGGCGCGAGCGCCGACGCCTACCACCTTACCGCGCCCGCGCCGGAGGGCGCCGGGGCGCAGCTAGCAATGCGCGCCTGTCTCAAGTACGCGGGCGTCGCAGCGGAGCAGGTGGGCTACATCAACGCCCACGGCACGTCCACGCCGCTCAACGACAAGGCGGAGACGCAGGCGATCCGCAAGGTCTTCGGCGCGCACGCCGACAAGCTACTCGTCAGCAGCACGAAGTCGATGCACGGCCACCTGCTGGGCGCGGCGGCGGCGATCGAGAGCATCGCCTGCATCTACGCGCTGCGCCGCGAGGAGGCGCCGCCGACGATCAACTATGAGAACCCCGACCCGGAGTGCGACTTGAACTACGTGCCCAACAAGGCACAGCCGTGGAAGGGCGACTACGCGATGTGCAACACCTTCGGCTTCGGCGGCCAGAACGCCGTGCTGCTCTTCAAGCGCGCATCGTAGGGTGCTGCTCCCAAACTCGATGCTGCTCCAGACTCAATGAGACAAGCTGCATCACGACCAGAAAAGCCACCCCAACTCGCACTGCAATATGCACCAGGTCGCGCAGGCCAGAAGCAGTGCTGTGGCAAATAGCAAAACCAGGCTCAGCAGCTTGAGCCAGTGTGGCGCACGCATTATGACAAGTAGGAGGAGGGAAGGCGCTAGCAGGATCGCGATTTCCAGGGGGGAGCGGTCGAAGTACACAACGTCACTGCCAGTGACATCGTTGCTGTACTGCGCAGCGAGGATCAGCGCTGTCATGATCGCTGATGCCGCCCAGAGGATCTCGCCTCCCCGCACCAACCTGGCATCGGTCTTTGACCTGTTTCGATGACGTGCTGAGCCGCTGCTGCGTCGCGTATCGCCGCCTGCCCTTTCCTCATCCTGCTCTGAGTCGTCGCTCATGAGTGCTTACCGCCTGGTCCCCTTGCTCCGGCCCTGGCATTCGCACTCCCCAGGTCATCTGACGCCTCCCAGGGCAGAGAGTTACGGATCCAGGGGATACCAAATGCGCCGTGAATCCGGCAACCGCATCACGATCACCTGCCCGCCCTGCGCAGGTTCCTGTCTACCGTCATTGCTCTCTCTTCACGATGAGACTGAGACTCAGTCTCAATGGTTTGTGATTTGGAGTCGACAACAGGCGCCCGGGGGAGCCGGTGCCGCACCCGGATTGGGACGGTGCCCGGCCCCGTTTCTGATCCCCGGTCCCCAGTCCTGGATCAGCTTGCCCCTTGCTCGTTGGCCCTCGGCCCCTGGCTCTTGATCCTGGTCGCGGGCGGCAACCTGCCGCTGCGGAGGTGCCTGTCTACCGTCATCATTTCTTCTTCGCGATGAGACTGAGACTCAGTCGCAAGGCGTTTCACTCTTGAAAGTTCACATCTGAGGGCGCCCGGGGGTGCCGGTGCCGCACCCGGATTGGGACGGTGCCCGGCCCCGTTTCTGATCCCTAATCCCTAGTCCCGGATGCGCTTCCCCCCTGGCCCTCGGCCCTTGGCCCTGCTCCTGGGCGGCAACCTGCCGCTGCGGGGGTGGCCGGGATGCGGGCGAAGCATGGCGTCGCCCCTACGGGCGGCTGGTAGCCGCCCCTACTTCAGCACGATCAGCTGCCCGGGCTGGCCGGGGGTGCCCTGGGCGTGCGCGTCGGGATAGCTGTACAGCGCCAGGTGCGTCTGGGCCGCGTCGAGCACTGGTTCGAGGTTCGGGTAAGCCGCGTGCCGCAGCCGCCTGACGCGGCTAGCCGCCCCACTGCAGCTCAGCACGTCGCCGCCGTAGAGCAGCACCAGGCAGTCGTCCTTGAACGGCAGGACGTAGAGAATCGGATTGTCGAAGCGCTTCACCTGCCATAGCAGCCCGTCACTGCACCGCAGCCGGTAAAGCCTGCTCCCACCCACCATCTTGCCGCCCTGCGCCGCGCCATCGTTCACGCCGAGGAAGAAGTCGCCCGGCGACGCGGACATCGATGCCAGGTCGGCGAACACGCCATCCTTTAGTCGCACGTCCACCGCCGCGGCGGACTGGCCTGGCCCGAAGCACACCACGCGGCGCGATGGCCCCGCTGCTGCCTGCTCGGTCATTGCCAGCGCGACGCAGCCGTGGTCGGCGACGAGCAGCGCGTCGTCGCCCACGGCGCCGAGCGTGGCCAGCCGCACTGCCTGCCCCGTTTGCAGGTCCAGTGCGATGAGCGCCGTCTGGCTGGCTTCAAGGGCGCAGAGCAGATAGGCGCAGTCCGCCGAGGCGTCGTACTCCAGGCGGTCGATGTAGCCCGGCGCGGCATACTCGCGGCGCAGCTTGCCCGTGCCGAGGCTGACGAACCCGGCGACGTTGCCCAGGCTGTAGGCGCAGAGGCCGCCCCACCCACTGAGATCGAGGACGGCGCCGCCGGCAGCCGACGCATCCACCTTCAGACCGCGCGGGCGGGGGCTCAAGGCCCAGGCCTTCACGCCCGTGGCGGCGTTGATCCCGACAAGTTGGAACGCAGCCTCCTTGCGGTAGGAGAGCACGAGCACCTTGTCGCTGGCGTACGGCTGAGCCTGCTCCGCGCCCGCCAGCGTAAGCCGCCAGCCCGGCTTGCCGTCCTCGACGCGGTAGGTGGACAACTCCACGCTGGGCGGCTCGCCGAGCCGCTCACGCAGACAGATCACGCGGCCCCCGCTGACGAGCAGCCGGCTGAGCTCCATCCCCTGGGTCCACTTCCACACCGTCTCCCCGCCGGCAAGCGGCAGCGCGCTGAGCACGTCCGCCGGGTAGTTCCGGCCGTTGGACGTTGCACCGCCGGTGTCCTGGGCCGTGTACAGGTACTCCGCGTCAATCGCCAGCAGCCAGGGGGCTGGGTCGAGGTCGTGCACCGCGAGGATCTTCACCCGGGATGGCTTACGGCGCGAGGCGCCCGGCCTGCCGCCGCCTTCTGGAGCCACGCCGCGCTGGCATGCGCGCACGTAGAGGAGCATGAAGACGACGGCGGCGGCACCGAGTATGAGCAGCAAGGCGGCTGAGGCGATGACCAGCGCCTGCCTGCGGCGCGCCCGCTGGTACCGCGCAAGCAGCTCCCGTGTCCTCACCGGTTGCGGTGGCAGATAGTCCATCGGCGCCCGGCTCCATCGCATCCAGCCGCTGCGCCTATTCTAGTACCATCGCCGCGCGCACCCGCCCCGGCTGCACAGCCCGCCAGGCGCAATCCGCCTACTTCGCGGGCGGCGGCTGCGGGGCGGTTTCGAGCGCGATGTGCGTCAGCCCCGCCGCCGCTGACGCGTCCAGCGCCCGCACCACCAGGCCGTAGTCCGCACCGCGGTCGGCGGCGACGCGCACCAGCGTCTGTGGATCGCGCCCTGCGAGCAAGCCGGGCAGGGACGGCCAGGCGGTGATGGCGCCGTCCACGGCGAGGACGCCGTCGCTGGTGATGGAGAGCGAGATGGACGGGCGGTCTTCGGCGCGCGCCGTTGACGCCTCGGGCAGCGTGACGTTCAGCGCCGGAGGTAGATAGCGGCTGATCAGCATGAAAAAGATCAGCAGCTGCAGCACGACGTCGATCATCGGCGTCATCGGGAATCCGCTGCTCGGTTCGAGCAGATACTGCCGCGCTCTCATCGCGCATCCTCGCCGGCCCTGGATGGGCGCGCGCCGTGCTCCTCGGCGATGATCTCCTGCACGTCACTGACGGCGGTGTGCAGGTGGGTCTCCCAGTAGATGAGGCGGCTGCGGTAGGTGCGGTGGGCGATGAACGCCGGGATGCCCACGACCAGGCCGAAAACCGTGGTGATCAGCGCCTCCCAGATGCCGGAAGCGAGGTCGCTGGGGCTAGCGGCGCCCTTCAGCGTCGCGACCGTCTGGAACACGCGCACCATGCCGGTGACCGTGCCCAAGAGCCCGAGCATCGGGCCCACCTGGCTGGACATCTCCAGGCTGTTGACCAGGCGGGCGGCACTGAGCATCTCGTGGTCGATCGCCAGCTCGGCGCGGCCGATGTTGAGATGGCCTTCCTTCATGCCGCGGGCCAGCAGCGGCGGGAGCTCCCCGCTCAGCCTCTCCGGCAGCAGCGCCCCGCCGCGCAGCACGCTGTCCAGGTCGCTGTTCACCTGCCGCAGCCGCGTGGCGTAGAACATCGCGCGCTCGATGATCACGAACAGCGTGAACACGGACAGCAACAGCAGCGGCCACATCGCCCAGCCGCCAAGCGTGAACCACTCGATTCCACCAATCAACGCCAACACCGCGAGACCCTCCGTCCGTCAGTTGCTTTCATTCTCCCAGCCCCAGGTTATCAGTAAAGCGGGTAGGTCAGGTCCATGGGGAACGTCCACTTGTCGACGCTCACGTCGTCGGGAAAGGGGACGATCTCCCAGGCCTCGTTGAACGCCGCCCGCGTAGCTTCCAGCGCGTCGTTATCCAGGTTGTTGTAGCCGCTGGACTTGGTGAGCCGCACGTCTAGCAGCCGCCCGCGGCGGCTCACGTCAAACTCAAAGCGGACCGTGCCGCGCGCCCCCTCCTCGCTGTTGCGCCCCTGGCTGCGGATGCGCTTGCGCGCTTTGTCCCCCCACGCCTTGAGCAAGTCGAGCTCATGCGGGCTCGGTCCCGGGGGCGGTGGCGGGGGGGGCGGGGGGCCCGCTGATCCTCCGTCGCCCTGGCTCTGCCCGCCGCCTCCCGGAGCCGCACCGCCGGACGAGCCGCCGGGGGCCGCCGGCTGCGCACCGGATGGAGCAGCGGGCGGCGAAGGTGGCGCCGTGGCTGGACCCGGCTGCTCCGCGCCCTTCGGCAGCGGCTGTTCCTTCGGCGCAGGCGCAGGCTCTGCGGGAGGCGGCGTGGGCTGCTCAGGCTTAGCGGGCTGCGCCCGGGGTGGCGCGGCTATCACCGGCGCGGGCTCGACCACGTCAGTCGCCTGGTTGCTCTGCCGCGATGCGGCGGGCTTGGCGGCAGGCTTGGAGGGCCGGGGCGGGGCCGCGCTCGCCACGGTCGGCTTAGGCGGCTTCGCTGCAACCAGCCGCGGCTCGGCGGGAGCCTGGTTGGCCGGTGCAGCGGCTTGAGTAAACCCCGGGGGCGCGCTTTTCGCTCCCCCGGACACGGCATGCGGCGGGGCCAACGTGCCGGACATTGCGCCGGCTTGCCCCTGGACCAGTTGGAGGTAGAGCTCGCTTGGAGGGGGCTGCCCCGGCGTGAAGCCCGGCAGGAGCAGCAGCGCGGTGAGATGGACGGCGACCGAACCGCAGAAGATGCCGGCATCACGCCAGCGGCCCCTACGCCGCGCGTCCTCCCGGCTCCTTTGTGGATCGCGCCGCTTCACCTACAACCCTCGGACGCCGCTATTCTACCTTGAGTTCGACACTCAGGGCCGCTCGCGCCGTCACCACCCCCAGGGGGTCAGGCCTCCGCGCCTGACGGTAGGGCGGACCGCCGTGTCCGCCGAGCGCAGGCAGGAATGCCGGAGCTCCAAGGGCGGGCGACCCATCGGTCGCCCCTACGCCTGAGGCGCGGGCCGCATGTCTGCGGCCCCTACTTGACGCGGGCGGGAGCAGGCGCGGGCGCAGCTGCGGGAGCGGCGGCAGGAGACGCCTCCTCCGCCGGCCTGAACAGCTCGGCGAGGATCTTGAACTTCGGCATCTCGCGATCCCACAGGTCGCCAAGCTGCTTCTGGTAGAAGGGGTCGATCTTCGCCTCTACCAGGTCGCTCATCAGCTGCTCTTTCACTTCGTCGAAGCTCGGGGAAACCTCAGGGTAGTGCTTATGGCAGTACACGATGTGGTAGTTCTGGCCCTTGATCACGTCGCTGTACTGGCCGTCCTTGAGCGCGAAGGCTGCCTTTTCCAGGGGCTCGGGCAATCCGTCGCCCTTGCGGTAGACGCCGATCTCACCCCGCTGGGCGCGCATCTGCGGGTCCATGTTGACCTCGGCCGCCACGTCGTTGAAGCTCTCCCCGCCCTTAAGCCGTTTCAACACCGCGTCCGCCTGGTTGGTGTTGTCCACCGAGATCAGGCTTAGGTACACGCCCTCCGGTAGGTGGAACTGGTCGATGTTCTTCAGGAAGTAGTCGCTCGCCTCTTTCTCGGTTACGGTGATGTTCTGCTCGGCGCGGATCTTGTCGCGCGCCCACTTCTCGTACTTGCGCCCGACGATGGTGTAGTCGATCATCTGCTGCACCGCGCGCTCGCTGTAAAGCTGCTTGAAGCTGTCGTACACGTCCTGGCCCATCTCCTTGGCGACGAAGTCGCTGATCTCCTGGGTCGTCGGCTTCAGCCCCTGCTTGACCCCCTCCTGGTACACCACCATCGCCTGGAAAAAGCTGATCAGCGCGTCCTTTCCCAGGTTGCGCAGCCAGTAGATGCTCATGTCCTCAACGGTGTACGTGGCGTCTTCCTTGCTCGCCACCGGCGTATCCATCGCGGCCTGCGACTGAACGGCGAGCCCCAGGGCGATCGCCGCGGACACCAACAGCAACCCGTACTTCACAGCGTTCTCCTTTGGCCGCCCGCTGAGTGGGCCGGCCGGGTCAACTAACGCACGAACCGCTCCACCAGCCAGCCGGCGATGAGCTCCGCCGCCTCCCGCTTGTCGCGGGTGGCGGGGGGCGCGATCACCCCCGCCGGGCCGACCAGCGCGCAGTGCAACCGCCCCTCGCCGAACGGCAGGTCGCCGCCCAGCTCCACCGCGAGCATCATCTGGGCGCCCTTCGCCGCGCACTTCCCTGCGGCGCGGGCGACGAAGTCCGCGTCCTCCAGCGACACGCCGACGAATACCTGCCCTTCCCGGCGGCCCTCCGCCGCCTGGGCAAGGATGTCCTGGGTCTCGCAGAGCTCGACAACCCACGCACTGCCGTCCTTCTTGTGCTTCGCATTCGCATACTGCGACGGCGCATAGTCCGCTACCGCAGCGAGCATGATCAGCGCATCCGCCGTGGGCAACGCCTTGGCGAGCGCCTGCTGCAAGTCGTATCCCGTCCGCACCGCGTGCCGGGCTGAAAGCTGGCCGGCGAGCTCCGTCGGGACACTGACCCCGGTGTCGATCAGGTTGACGAGCGCGCCGCGCCGCGCCAGCGCCGCCGCCACCTCGCACGCCAGGCGCCCCGTGCTCGCATTGGTGACGAACCGCACCGGGTCCAGGTACTCGCGCGTGCCGCCCGCGGTGACGACGATCCGCCTGCCTGCCAGCGGCTGTCCCCGGCGCGGGCCGATCGCCTCTTCAATCGCGGCAACGATCACGCCCAGTTCCGCCAGCCGCCCCGGGCCCACGTCACCGCAGCCGAGCTCGCCCTCCTCAGGCTCGACGATCACATGGCCGCGCGCCTTGAGCTTCGCCACCGCTTCCTGCACCGCAATGTGCTGCCACATCCGCGTGTTCATCGCCGGCGCAATCACGACCGGCGCGGTGCAGCTCAGGTAGCTTCCCGTCACGAGGTTGTCGGCTTGGCCGGTGGCCAGCTTGGCCAACGTCGTCGCCGTCGCGGGAGCGATGACGTAGCAGTCGATGTCGCGCGTCAGGTTGAGGTGCGAGTAGACGTCGAGGCGCGGCGGCTCGAAGGGCGCAGGGAATTCGTCCACCGGCGCATCCTTGAGGGTCAGCGCGCTGAACGTCAGGGGCGTGACGAACTGCGCCGCGCGCGGAGTAAGCACGACCTGCACCTCGGCGCCGCGACGCTGCAGCATCCGCGTAAGCTCGCACGCCTTGTAGGCCGCGATACCCCCGCACACGCCGACCAGCACCCGCCGCCCGTTCAACCGCGCCTCGTCCACAAGCTCACTCTACCGCCGGCTCGACCTCGGCGTCCAGCTCGAGATCGTCAGGCTCGTCGAGCTCCTCGTCGCTCTCCTCTTCGATGTAGGTGTCTTCCTCACTTTCCACCCCGATGCCCGCCAACTCGAACGGCCCGCCGGAGGGCCGGCGCGTTGCCGTCTCGAAGTTCAGGAAGGTCTCCAGGCTGCGGTCGACGTAGTCAAACACAAACAGCGAATCTGGAATCGTCAGCGCCTCACGCCCCACCAACCCGTCCTCGATGTGCTGCAGCGCTCGGGTGAGCGGCTTGCGCGCGGACGGACCCTCCCGGGGCGCTTGGCCCTCCTTGCGCAACTCGCGCAGGAGTTGCTTGGCGTGCTTCAGCCGCGCCTCGACGCGGGCCAGCTCGCGGTCCGCCTCGGGGAAGCTCCGCCCCTTCTCCAGCATGTCCTTCTGCAGCGCCTCCAAGAGCGGGATGAGCATCAGCAGCTTAGCGTACTTCGTACTTCCCAGCACCAGCTCGTAGCGCGCCGGGATGCGCAGGCGCAGATCCTCCAGCGAGGGAGCCATCAACGAATCGTCATAGTCACTTCTCATTCCTGCCTCCAACGGCATTACTCAGCAGAGCATCCACCTGCGGCCTGACCAGCATCAGCCCGCTCTCGACGATCCCCATCAGCGCGAGCAGCTCGGCCTGGGCCGCTATGAGATCATCATTCACGATTGTGAAATCGAAGCCGCGCATCCGCTGCAGTTCGGCAACGATGTTGGCATAGCGCATCGCCAGCGACTCCTCCGTCTCCGTCCCGCGGTCGCGCAGCCGGCGCTTGAGCTCGTCCAGGCTCGGCGGGACGATCGCCACGAGCGGGAACTCCGGTCGAAGCGCGCGGATGCTCAGGCAGCCCACGGTGTCAACCTCGATCAGCAGATGACGGCCCTCTTTGGCGGCCCGTTCAAGCTCGCTCGCCGGCGTTCCATAGTACCTGCCGTATACCTCCGCGTACTCTAGAAACCCGCGGTTCGCCACGCGGCGAAAGAAATCCATCTCGCTGAGGAAGTAGTAGTCCCGCCCCTCCACTTCGCCCTCGCGCCGCGCCCGCGTCGTCGCCGACACGCTGAACATCCAGCGCGCATTGCGCTCCAGCGCACCGCGGATCAGCACCGTCTTGCCCACGCCCGATGGCCCGGCGATGACCAGGCACCGCACATCCGCGCTCACGCCGCCGCCCCCCGTACCACCGTCGCGCCGTCCCAGCCGAAGACGCGGCAGAGCAACACTGTGACCTCGCGCTCCACCGCCGGGGCCGCGTGCGCAGTCTCGTTCTCCCGATGGCGCAGCCACTCCACCTGCGCACTTACCCGGCCATCGGGGCGGCGGCGCATCTCACCGCTCAGCCAACCCGGGCCGCTGGCCGGGCGGTCAAGCGCGGCGTGCAGGCTGAACGCCAGCGGACCCAGGCGCGCGCTTAGCGGGGCGGCAAGCTCGAGGCGCTCAGTCCCACTGCCCGCCCGCCAGCCTGCCAGCCGCCTGCGGGCGCTCGTAAGCCACAGTTCGGGCAGCGCGCCCTCGTGCTGGAAGAACACCGCCCGGAGCGCGCTCAGCCCGGCCTGCGCCGTGACCGACTCCCCGGTGCGCCCCAGGAAGTAGTAGAAGAACGCGTCCAGCAGCTCCTCGGCCGCCGTGCCGCGGAGGTCCGGCAGGAACGTGGCGGCGAAGCACGGGTCCGCCGCTGCGTAGTGCCCATGCGGGCGAAGCAGCGCGTCGTACAGGTCGCGGTGCAGCCTGGCCAGGCGCTCGTCGAGCCGCGGGTTCAGGCTAATGGGCACCGACGAGGGCTGCCCCGCGGGGTAGAGCGGGCTGTCGATGCAGGAGGCAACCCCGCGCGCAGGCGCGCCAAGGGAGGCAATGAACGCCTCCAGGCTGCGCTGCAATGGCCAGATGTATGCCCCGGGGGTGAAGAGCGCCAGCTCCATCCGGAACCTTTAATAGTATCGCAGGCGAGTCTCGAAGTAAAGGGGCCCTGCGGGTCCATAGTGACTGTCGGTGCGCGGGGGGTGGTGCACACACGCAGCCGCGCCGGAGGGGGCGTACAATGGGCTCCGCCCGATGCTTGAGCTGATCATCTGCTGCCTGGGCGTGTTCGGCGGAGCGCTGGTGCAGGGCACCACGGGCTTCGGCATCGCCTTCGTCGCCACGCCGGTGCTCATGCTCTTCCTGCCTCCCACCGCGGTGCCGCCGATCATGGTGCTTCTGTCGCTGGTGAACAACACCGTCGTGCTCGCTCAGGCCCGGCGGGCCATCTCCCTGCGCATCGTGATCCCCCTCATTCTCGCCGGGCTGGTCGGGCTGCCCCTGGGCGCATGGCTGTTGCGCAGCGCCGACCCGCGGGCGTTCAAGCTCGGCCTGGGCATCTTGGTCGTGCTGTTCGCGCTGCTGATCCTCGCCGGTTTCCGCCGAAGGGTGCGCCACGAGCGGACGGGCCTGGCCGCCGTCGGGTTCCTCGGCGGCGTGCTGCACACTTCGACGAGCATCAGCGGGCCGCCGGTGATCCTCTTCCTCGCCAACCAGCGCGTGGAGAAGGACCGCTTCCGCGCGGCGACAATCGCCTACTTCTTCGTGATGAACCTGGCGAGCATCGGCGTGTTCAGTGCCTTCGGGATGCTCAACCGCCCTGTGCTCATCTGGGCCGTCTGGCTCCTGGCACCACTTGTCCTGGGCACGCTCGCCGGCGTGTGGCTGGCCCTCCGGGTCAACGAGCAGCTGTTCGGACGCGTCGTGCTCATCATACTGATCCTGCTCGGCCTGGCGCTCATCGCCACGAACGCCCAGGCGGCCCCAATCGCGCTTCACTCGTAGAGCGTGCGCGTATTCACGTCGTAGCCGAGGATCTTCAGGTAGGTGAAGAGCTGCGCCCGGTGGTGGTAGATGTGGGTGATTACCTCGAGCAGCCACTGGGCGTTGGTCTGCGTCCGCCCGTAGTACGCCGTGCAGCTGCTGTTCTCGTAGGCGTCGTGCGTCAAGTGCTCGACGTAGCGCGCCAGGTCGGCCGCCCCCTCGCGCATCACGCTGCGCCAGTCGTCGGGCGACTCCCGCCGCAGCTCCTCCTCGTAGGCGGACACTTGCGCCTCGGCGTCCCCGCGCATGATGCGGTAGTCGACGCTGGGCACCTGGGCGAGGTGGTTGGCCAGCTCGAGCAGCGTGCGCATCTGCGGGCGCGGCTGATAGCCGTGGTCAGCGGCGCGGATCAGCGCGAGCAGGCGGCAGCAGTTGGCCACGATGTGCTCCAGCTCGCCCAGCAGCAGTCCTCGTCCAGTCATGTCTCATCCGCCACGGGTGCAATCGTCAGCGCCGCGGCGGGTGAGTATTCTAAGCCACCGCCCTTCGATCCGTTAGAATCACAGCGTGGGGCCCAGCCAGGGCAACATCGCGGGCATCTGCGGCGCGCCGTGCACCGGCAAGACGACGCTCGCGCAGGGGATGCTCGACGCGCTCAGGGGCTTCGGCCTCGGCTGCGAGCTGCTGCCCGAGCCGGCCCGCCGCCTCGTCGCCCAGGGGGCGAAGATCGACCGCGAGATGGAGGAGGACGACTACAACGTGTTCCTCGCCGCCTACATCCGCCGCGATCGGCGCCGCGCCCCGCTGTGCATCGCCGACCGCACGCCCCTCGACCACTACTGCTACCTCGCCGTCAACCAGGGGCTGTCGCTGAAGTTCATCAAACGCCACCACGACATCGCGCTGGCGGCGGCCAGGCGCTACCGCTTGCTGCTGTATCTGCCCATCGAGTTCCCTATCCACGGCGACGAGTTCCGCACCACCGACCCCGAGTACCGCATCGCCCTGGACGCGGCGCTGCGCGGCGTGCTGGGCGAGGTGGCCATCCCGCGTGTCGCCGTGCGGGGCAGCGTCGAGGAGCGGCAGGCCATGGCGCTGGACGCGGTGATGCGCGCCTGGCCGGAGCTGTTTCTCAGCGCGCATGGCGGCATGTAGAGGGCCGGAAGTAGCCGGCCCGTGACGCGCCCTGGGAGTGCTGCCTTCCAGGCGGCACGTCTTGGGCGGCTCACGAGCCGCCCCTACGCAGGACCGCGGCACTGAAGTGCCGCCTACCGCCTCCGGCCTACTGCCCGCTGCTTTCCGTCGACTGGGACTGGTTGGATTGCTGGAACATCCAGTCGATGTAGCTTGAAGGCACGGCGGTGAGCAACACGAAGACCACGACGAAAGCGAGGAGCATCCACAGGATGATCAGCACCATGCGCATCTCCGTGGAGCTCACAGTGGAATACTACCGCGCGCGGACAGCCGCCCAAATCCCCAGGGTCGGAAGCAGCCTAACGGCACAGTTTCGCATACCGCATAGGCTCAAGAAACTGCGGCGACCGGCGAGCTGCTGAGTGGCGACTTGCCAAGTTCCCGCCAGCCTGGGTGGGTCGGCGGTCTGATCAGGAGCTCTGTCATCAGGAGCAGGTTGCCACGCACCGACGTGTACGACCAGCGCTAGCCTTGCGAAGGCGGCACGTGCTTTTCGTTCAGGCGGGCGGCGGGCTCTGCGTCAGCCCCGGCCAGCCCTAGAGCGCGCAGGCGCGCAGCAGCAGCGCCCACAGCCCGGCGGTAGCCAGCCAGCCCTGCTTCATGGGCACTCCGCCCCTGCGTTGCTACAGCCCGCGCAGCGCTTCCAGCACCTGGCGGCGGGAGGATGCCCCCGCGGCGATCACCGCGATGACCGTCGAGGCGACGGCGGCTGCGCACAGGAGCGCCACATACGCCCATGGGATAGCCAGCGCTTCCGGCGGCGGATCGAAGACCCCGGTGAGCATCTTCACCAGCACCTGTGCCACGGCGAAACCGAGCAGGCCGCCGAACAGCAGGCCGACGATGAGCATCAGCAGCGCCTCACTCCAGAGGAACGCCCCGAGCTGCGCGGGCTTTGCGCCCAGCGCGGTGAGGATGGCGAACATGCGGCGCCGCTCGGCCAAGCCCAGGCCCAGGACAAGCCCCGTCGCGGCGGCGACGAGCAGCACCGCGAACGCCAGCTCCAGGCGCGTTAGGCCTTGAAGATCGATCGCCGTCAGGCTGGAGCTGATCGCGCGCTGCACCGTGCCCAGGTCGGTCACCTTAGCGCCGGGGATGCCGCTCACGACGCCGCGTGCCGCCTCTGCAACCACGGCTGGATCGCGTGTAGCGCGCAGTAGAACCGTCTCCGCGGCGTCACTACCGGTCTGCTGCGCGACGTAGCTGGCGTTGGCGACGAGAAACGAGTCCGTTGGGGCCGTAGGGAATTCGCGCACCACGCCGGCGAAGTGGAACGGGACAACGTGATACTGGTGGTCGCTGGCGAACTGCAGGCGCAGGTTGAGCTGGTCACCAGGCTTCAGCTGGAAGTCCTGCACGGTCTCTTGCGAGACGAGCACCGCATCTCTCATGCGCGCAAGCGCATCGAGCGCAGCCTGGGCGTCGTGATTGCCGAAATAGGCGTTGGAGATCGCCGTCGCCTCGCCGATATGCTGCGGGTCGATGCCGTAGATGTCCTGTAAATCGCTGCCCACATAGGCGAAGCGGTGCATCATCGGTTGAGCCGCCGCTACGCCGGGCAGCGCCTTGAGCTCCGCCAGCTTCGCACCCGGCGGGGATGCGGTCGAGCCGGTAACGGTCACGTCCGCGCCGTTGGTCAGCGCGGCATCCACCCGCGACTGCCCGTTGTATGTCGTGTCAAACACCGCGGTGGAAACCGAGAAGGAGACAGCCAGGGCAACGAGCACCGCGCCGCGCGTGATCAGCCCCTGCTGCCGCGATAGCGATCCCGCAACGAGGCCGGAGAGCGAGCGCGCGAGAGGCGCCAGGATGCGCGTCAGGGCGAGGCGGCCGTTGCGCAAGCCGCCGCCCAGCAGGCGCAAGCTGAGCATCACGCCGCCAAGCCACAGGCAGACAGGCGCGATGAAGGCTTCGTAGTTCACCGCGTTCGCCGCCACGCCTTCCGGCGCCAGCACGACTTGGTAGCCCGAGCTCGCCGTGCGCCAGTACTCAGCCGCGCCGATGGCAAGAATGATCAGGTCCAGCCATAGCCGCTGCCAGAGCGGGTTGCTGACAGGACGGATCACGGCGCGCGCCGCGACCACCGTGGCGTGACGAGCCTGTGTCCAGGCTGGAGCCAGCACCGCCCCCAACGCCAACGCCAGGCCGATCACTGCCGCGAGCACCAGCCAACCGAGGGTCTGGGTGCTGCGGAGCTGCGTGAGCGCAATCCCCAGCAGGCCGGCGCAGGCGGCTGTGAGCGCCAAGCCGATAACTACGCCTCCCAGCCCGGCGATCGCCGCCTCGGCGGTTTCGAGGCGCATGATCTGACCCACTGAAGCTCCGCGCACGCGCAGCAGCGCCTGCTCCGCCGCGCGGCGCTGTCCGCCGGACGCCGCCACCGCCAGGGTCAGGCTGATGACGAGGATCACGCCTGGCAACCCGAGGAACAGGAACAGCACCTGGGCGTACAGCGCGTCCTCCGTCACGGCGAGCAGGCGCGAAGCCAGGTTGTTGCCAACGATGCCGCTGCCAGCGATGCGCGCCTCCAGGTTGTTGGCCTTTCCCGTCACCGCCTTGTACGCCGCGCCCGGGTTGCTGGGCAGCGCCTCTCCCAGCCGCAGGTGATACTGGATGCGCACCGAGTCCGGGCGCACGACCATCTGCGGGTCAAAGAGCGCATGCCAGAGCGCATCCGGCAGGATGACCACGTTGTCAGGCGGGGCCTGTGGCGCTACCCCGCCCGGGATGCCAACGGCTTGGAACAGCGAATCGGCGTTCGGCAGATCCACGATGCCGTCTACCTTCACCGCTGCGGCGGGCAAGCCCACCCGCATGATCTGCACCGTGTCGCCCAGCGTCGCGTGCAGGTTGGCCGCAGTCTGCTGCGCCAGGAGCACACCCTGCACCGGCCCGACCAGCGGGCGCACTTCGCCTGGGAACTGCTGGAAGTAGCGGTCGCTGATCCCCAGCGCCTTTCCCGCGCCCGTGGTCTGCACCGTGCCGCCGGTGCTGGCGGCAAGGCCGTCCACCTGCGCGTACGCCACGCGTTCGAGCATTCGCGGGTGCACGGTTTCGACGATCTGCGCCGCGACGGCCTTCTCATCCACGCCGGCCGCGAGCTGCACCTGCCAGTCCACCGGGACATCCTTGATGGCGCGCTCGGTCATCTGCGCGTTGCTCACCGTCAGGAAGACGCCCAACGCCGCGACGAACGCCACCGTCAGCGCCACGCCCGCCATCGCCCCCGCCAAGCGCCCGAAGCGGCGCGTAAGCGTGCCCTTCAGCCACATCAGCGCCAGGCCCATCACGCCACCTCCAGCCGCCCGTGCGAGATGTGCCACTGCGTGGGCAGGCGCTGCGCGATCGCCAGGTCGTGCGTGGCCACGACGAGCGCGGTGTCGCTGCCGGCGAGCGCAGCGAGCAGCACGTCAAACAGGTGCTGCGCCGTCGGATGGTCGAGCTCACCCGTCGGCTCGTCGGCAAGGATCAGCCTGGGCCGGCCGACGAAGGCGCGCGCCACGGCCACGCGCTGCGCCTGCCCGCCGGACAGCTCCTCCGGCAGCTTGTCAGCGATGGGCGCGAGATCGAGCTGCGCCAGGACTTCGAGTGCACGCGTGCGAGCCGCCTCCGCTTTCTCGCCCACCATCAACAGCGGCAGCTCTACGTTCTCCACCACGCTGAGCGGGGCGAGCAGGCTCTGGGTCTGGAACACGTAGCCGATCTGCCTCGGCCGCAAAGAGGCGCGCTCACCAAGCGCTGGCCACAGGACTCTGCCCTCGGATGGAGCATCCAGCCCGCCCATGAGCTGCAGCAGCGTTGACTTGCCGCCCCCGGATGGTCCAACCACGGCGATGCGATCGCCTGGGTACACCGCGGCCGACACTCCAGCCAGCGCTACGATTGACTTTGAGCCTCGATAGTACGTGCGGCCGAGCTGCCTGCATTCGACGTAAGCCTCAGCCATCGCCTACCACCCGTCCGTCGGCAAGGCGGATCACCCGTTGCGCTGCTTGCGCTACGGCGTCGCTGTGAGTGACGAGCACGGCGGCGCCACCGTCATGGCAGAAGCCCGCGATAAGGCTGAGCACCTGTTGCTCAGTTTCGCCGTCCACCTGGCCAGTCGGCTCATCCGCAAGCAGCAGCGCCGGGTTCGTCGCCAGCGCGACAGCCAGCGCCAGCCGCGCCGCCTCACCGCCGGACAACTGTGCCGGCCAGGCTCTGCGTCTGTCGCTCAAGCCCACTAGCTCAAGTAGACCTGCGATGCGTCTCAAGTCAACCCGGCCCGCCACTTGCATCGGCAGCAGGACGTTCTCTTCCACGGTGAGATGGTCGAGCAGGTTGCCAGCCTGCAGCATCACGCCGATGTGGCGCGCCCTAAGTGCAGCTCGGGCAGGTTCCGAGCGCCGCGTCAGCCGGCGGTCGCCGACTTGCACATATCCACCGTCAGGCTCGTCCAGCCCGGCAAGACAGGCGAGCAGCGTAGACTTGCCGCTTCCCGACGGCCCCATCACCGCCACCATCTCGCCGGCATCCACGTCGAGGCTCACGCCGCGCAGTGCCAGCGTCTCCTCCTCACCGGCATGGTAGAACCGGTACAGGTCGCGCGCGATCAACGCCGCCATGCTACTGCCACTTGAAGCTCTCGGAGATCAGCTTCCACTGGTCAACGTTATCCGCGCCCTGCGGCGCCCATAGCGTCAGCGCCGCCAGCATGCCGGTCATGTAGTAGTAGTACGTGACGTTGTCGAGCCGTACCTGCTTGTTCGTCACCGGGTCGGGAGCGGAGTTCGAGGTGTAGACCACGCAGATGGCGGTCAGGCCATTCGGCATCTTCTTTGAGGTGACGTTCTTGACCTTCACCGCGCGGCCGCTCTTCTCGAGCGCCGGCACCTGTTCCTGGTTCACGCTCATCACCGTCGGCGCAGTTGTGGCCGGGGTTACCACGACTTGCTCGCCGTCGAGCTTGTCGACGTACTTCACGTCCGTGCCGCTCTCGGTGCGCGCCCAGCCCTCCGGCGCCTGAATCGAGTACATACCCTGGGACGACTTGTACGTAACGAACACCTGCGTGTCGGGAATGTCGCCCGGCGGGTTCTTCTCCGGTTCGATGGGCTTCTCCGGTGGCGGGGCGATAGCTTGCTCCGAGGAAGTGCCAGGCTTCTGGCCCATAGGTGGCATGGTGGCCGGCGCGGTAGGCGATGTGCTTGCGGGGGCGGTTGATGACCCTGGGGACGGGGCACTGCTCTTCGGGCACCCCGCGAGTGTCCCCAATGCCGCGACAACACCAAGAACAACAAGAAGCGCGAGGCACTTCTTCATTTCATACCTCAGATTTCAGTGCTATTCACTCTTCCAGCATGATCGTGGGCCATGGCGGGCTGTCCTGAACCGGGCCCGTCGATGAGCCGCCATAAGCACATTTCACGCTCGCGATAGACGACACGCCGGACGCCAAGAGACCAAGCTGCGTTCACAGCGCAGTTTAGCACTCCTCATGCGCCTTCATCGCGCCAGTCGCGCAACCCTGCTCAGTACTTGCGATGCACGCTGGCAAGAAGAGAGATGCGGTTGGGCCGCCAGGGCGCCACCCTCTGGATGCTGGTCTATGACGTTGCGAGTGCGACCCATTCCCAACTCAGCTTCTGCGGGGAGACATGGATGACGACGAACCCATGCTCGATGCGTCCGAATCCGACTCTGCTGTCCAGCGACGCGCCTCCGCCGCCGCTGATGATGTAGGGGATGCCGTCGATCGCCATCTCATCGTAGAGATGGATATGCCCGAGGAAGACTGCTGACACGCCGCCTTCCTTGATTGCAGCCCGTACTTCACCGCCGCGCCCACCACCGGCGTCCGTCGCCATGGCATGAACCATCCAGCGCCCGACGGCGGGCGGTTCGTGAAACAGCACGAACCTGCGCCTGGGCACGGACTGACTCCCAACCGGGGTGGCTGCCACCCCTGCGTCAAGCCCCAGCTGAGCGCGCAGGAAGGTAACGCTATCTTGGGTGAAGCGGCCAGTGGCGTTGTCCAGTCCGATGAAGTGGCAATCAGCGAAATCGAACGTCCAGTCGCTGGCGCCGACGATTCTCTGGTAGTTCGCCGCCCCGCCTGGCGCTGCGATCTCATGATTGCCGCGCACATGAACTACTGGTACGGCTAGTGCCGAAAGTAGCTGGGCGTAAGCTTGCCACTCGCTGCTCCTCCCGCCGGGGACGATGTCGCCTGTGTGCAGGACGAATCGCGGCCGGGCTGGACCGCTGTGTCCTGCGACGTATGTGTCAATCTGAGCGACCAGCTTGGTGAAGACTGCGTCGCCGCTGCGGCTGTCCCCCACCACGATGAAGCTGTAGTCTCCATTCGCCGGCGGCTCTATAGCCTCGATCGCGGCGATGTCCGCTTGGTTGCTGAGCAGACCAAGCTGTTGCTGAGTTGCCGTAGCGACGTTCGAGTTCGCAGAGCACGCCAGCGGCAGAATGCCGATCACCCACAGCAGCGTGAGGACCGACTTCCTAGCCCGCCTCGGAGCAGTCTGTGGAAGGGCGCGTCTTAAGGGCGAGGATTGGAGAAGCGCAGACGACAACTCACGCAACAAGCCGGACCTCCTGCTCATTTGAAGACATCGGCTGCTGGTTCCTTGTTCGGACCCTTGAGCATGGACGCGAATACAGCGGTACCCGGTGCATTTCCTCACCGGCCGCGGAACGGCGCACTGACGGGCGTCGGCTGGGGGCATGCACCTGCGCGTATACTCCGTTAGCCGCCGAGGAGGTCCACAGATGAGCTTGATGGAACGCTGGACTCGCCGCAGTATGTCGACCGCGCACGTGGCGAGCGTGCTGGGCTGCCTTGTCTCGGCTGTAGTTGCGATTGTGCCGCTAGTGTCCTGCGGGGGGCACGGCGTGGCGCTTGATTCAGCGCCGGGTGAGGGCAGGCCGGCAGCACGCGGCGAAGGCTTACCAGAGCTATCCAAGCTCTCCCAGCCGAGCAGGCAGCTCAGTATGGCTGGGCCGGGGTACTACGCCATTCCGCCGCTGGATGCGATGCAGTGGAACAACGCGGTGCCAGGGCCGGGGGGATCCCTGATCATCAGCGGCGGCAGCAGCATGGGCTTCGCGGTCTACGGCGTATACGGCTTCGACGGCGACAACGGACCCACCTCGGCGCGAGTTACCTCCGCCAGCGTTACCGGCAGCTATTACGTGGCCTTCTCCGACTACCTCGGCGGGAAATGGACGATCAGCGGCCCTTTCAACGCCTCCGCCACGGCGGAAATCCGCCTGCCGGACGGCCAAGGCGTCGACATGTACACCAGCGCTACCGCGTTCACCTCTCCTGCTCACGCCACCTACTTGGCAGTCATTGTCGAGCAAGGTAGCACGCTGCAGCTGGATCAGCTGGCGCTGGGCGTGCACGGGGGTCGCAATGGGCCGAAGATGCCGTACGCTGGCGGCTATGGTCCCAAGAACCGCTTCTATATCCGCATCGTGCCGGTCAAGAGCGAGTTCGCTCCAGACTATGCGGGCTTTCTGATCGAGCGCGCGCCGCAGTTCAGCGGAGACTACGTCCCGCTCTTCACCCAGCCGATCCGCGTACGCTACTACAACGACTCTTCAGCCGAGACCGGCGTGCGGTACCGCTACCGCGTCGCCGCGGTTGACGTGAGTGGGAACGTGAGCCCCTGGTTCACGTTCACGGCCGGGCCTCGGGAGGGGGCGCTGAGCGCCCCGTTCGTGAGGCTCAAGGCGCCGCGGGGCCCACTGCGGGGCAAGAGCACCGTTACCTTCGACATGTCGGACAGCCTCGACCCCGAAGGGATCGGGATCACCAAGTACAGCCTCACCTTATCCGGCCAATTGCCCGCTAGCTACAGTGGGGCGAATCCTACAGTCAGCATGACGCTCCAGCCGGGCTGCTACCTCGTTGTCGCCTCGGTGGAAACCTCTGATAGCCGCGACGATTCCCTGATCCGCCCGCTCAAGGTTTATCCCGCCTGGGAAGACACGCCGGTGGTTGTGGCTGGCGTGCAACAGGGCGTGGGCGTGCCGCGAATCCGGCCGGTCAGCCTGGGCCGCTTCAGCAGCACCGGGCGCCTGCTGGCTGTGGGCAGCGACTTTGTCTCAGGCGGGCTTCTCGGCTGGTACGAGCCGCTGCCTCTCGTCATGAACTGGACACCGCGCTTCATGCCGCAGATCGCCCCGCTGCTGGGAGGCATCAGCGAACCGGTCGAACTGCAGGGTGCGCTGTACGTAGCAGTCAGCGACGGCGGCCCCATCAATGTGCTGCAGTGCCAGACCGGCGCCATGGCATCGCTCGGCCTCTTCTGGTCCGCCTTCGACGGCAGCCCGGTAGCGCTTGCATCGGATGGCGTCTCGCAGCTGTGGACGGTCTACGCAGAGGAGAACGCGGGGCAGTACAGGCTGGTCGTGCAGGAGATCCACGGCGATGGACGTACCACCAACGCCCAGCTCAACATCGGCACTCCTTACGATGTCGATGCCGTATACAACAGCGACGTGCAAGCTGTGGACATAATCCTCAGTGCCGATATCGGCGTGGAATGGCTGCGCTGGGATCCTGTGCTCAGGACAGTCTCCAAGAGCGCGATACTGAACGGCGCCAACGCCAGCGCGGTGGATATCGAGATCAATCCTTTGAGCGGGCGGCCGGCAGTGATGTTCGCCATGGGCACGGATCACTACTACAGCGAGCTGACCGCGGGGGGCCTGTGGACGGTGCAGGAGCAGATCGACAACTCGCAAGTCAACCGCAGTCCAGGGGACATGGAGTTCGGCGCGGACGGGGCCCCCTGCTGCTACTTCGCCCTGAACGCAGGACAGGCGCACCTCTACCAGCGCAACGCCCCTGGGGTTTGGACGGTGCGCAATACGCCGCCGGCGCCGACGAACTCGGGCTTCGACGTGGACATGATCAACCTGCCAGGCAGCGAGGATTTCGTTGTGGCCGACACCGACGTTTCGGGCAACGTGCATCTGCTGACGCTTGAGTCGGGCGGTGCCTGCCCGGAGAAGTGGCAGCTCAAGTCGTCCGAGGGGCTTGGACGATGGCTCAGCGGGGCGGCGGGCACGCTGGACCAAACCGCGAACGGGCCCGAGGAGTTGCATGCCAGCTTCGGCACCATCAACCCCTTTCCTACCACCCATCACTACACCAGCACGAATCAAGGCTTGACCTGGACGCCGCGGAACGACATTGGGCTCAAGCAGACGAGCCTGGCGGCGTCGGGGAAGGGATTCGTCTACCTTACAGGCTCGTCGGGAACGGACAATTTCCTCGACCTCTGGTCACCCGCCACGAACTCCTTTGCCGGTTTGAAGAGCTACCCGGCCGACCCGGCGAATGCGCCCACCGTCTACGGGGATCTCGGCGACGACTATGGCGAGTGGTTCACCTACGACCAGGCTGCCACCACGCTGCACTTTGACGAGTACGACGGCAGCACTCCGGCCTTCACAACCGCTAGCACACCGGAACAAACACCAATCTGGAGCGGGACGCAGGCCATCCTCGGTTACTCATTCGGCATGCTCTGCCTGGCGGGTGGCACGCAGATCGATGATGCGCTTGTGTACTACTGCGACCCCTATCACGGTGAGATGAACCTCATCCAGCAGCCCGGCATTGGGGCAGGCTTGCGCCTTTTCAGCCACCCGCTGGTGGAGTTGCACCAGCTGGCTTCTGCCCGCTACCTCTACAACTACGGTGCTGACGAAGGTGCGCTGGGCCAGACCGCAATCTGGGCGACAGCGATGTTCTACACCTCCGGTGAGTACGGGCAGGCACTGCGGTTTGACCTGGTCGATAACGGAAACAACCGGTATGCGCAACTGCCCCTGCCGTCGCTGGAAAGCCTGCTGTACATGCGCCTGGACAGCGAGCCACGGCGCACGGTCGCGGCCTTCCAGGCCTGCGGGACCACCGCCGTAGCGCTTGTCGCCAGCATCGACGGCAAGGATGCGTACTTCGCCTGGAGCGACTACGGCAACTGGGAGGAGCTGCCATTGCCGCACGGGTTGCAGTTCATGAGCCTGCCCCAGCTGTTCATGGGCCGCGACGGCGCCTGGTACATGCTGTATCACAACTGGAGCACGGACCAGATCATGTGCATCCGCACGACTCCGTAAGCTACCCGGGGCCGATGCAGCGCAGCAGGCCCGCACCTGGTCCGCACCCAGGCTACGAGACTGGAGCTGGCACAACGGCGGCGGGCACTACGAGGGGCTGCGCAGCCTGGTCCACGCCGTCGTGCAGAAGGTGGACGTTAGGCCCGACGGAATCACGGTCTGGGTCTACGCCATGCCCAAAGGGGTGATATGCAAATCTGTACCGGAAGCAGCCCCAATGGTTGTAATTCGTATACCCTACGAAAACCGGCGGGTGAAGAGGCGGGCGGCTTGGCGGGAGTGAATCCCGCCAGCCTGGGGTGGGTCGGCGGAGCGAATCGGGCGGCGATGACTGCCGCCCGCGCCGACTGTGCGCGGGAGGGAGTTTGACTTTCCTCAGTTTGTTTGGGTTGGATTAACTGAAGGACTGACTGAGTTGAAGGCTTGCCCACCTCGGAGGGTCCGCTTAACCATATCAGGCTGTCACTCGCTCCGCAAAGCAAGCACGGGATCAAGGGCGGCAGCTCTGCGCGCTGGGTACACGCCAAACGCAAGTCCCAAGAGCACCGAGAAAGCGATTGCTGTTGCAGACATTGCCCACGGAATGAGCATTGGCCAGCCGGTGATCAGCGAGGTCATCTCTGCAGCGACAAGTCCAAGTATTACGCCGGCTACTGCGCCCGCCACGCTTAGAAGAACCGTCTCGATTAGGAACTGGAGCAAGATGTCCTTGCACCGCGCCCCCAGCGCCCGGCGGATGCCGATCTCCCGCGTGCGCTCGCGCACCGCGATGAGCATGATTGCGAGGATGCCTATCCCGCCCACGAGGAGCGATATCCCCCCGATGCTGCTCAGCAGCAGAGTGAACGTGCCGCTGACCGCCTCCTGGGCGTCGAGAATCGCCGTCTGGCTTTGGATCGTGAAATCGTCAGCGGCATCCGACTTCAAGCGGTGCCGTTCACGGAGCAGCTCGCGAATCCCCAGCGCCGCAGGCTCCATCTCCCGGCTGGCGCTTACGCTGATGTAGACCGTGCCGAGATAAGTCAGGTTGAACACACGTCTCAGCGCCGTCCGCAGCGGGACGAAGATCTGATCGTCCTGATCCTGGCCGGAGATATCGAGTCCCTTGGTCTCCATCACACCAATGACTTCAAAGGGAACCCTGTTGATCCGGATAGTTTCTCCGACTGGACTGCCGCCGCCGAAGAGGTTCTGCACCACCGTCTGGCCGAGGACGGCCACGCGCGCCGAACTGCGAGCCTGGCTATCATCGAAGAACTCACCCATTGCCGGATAAAAGCTGCGGACGACCTGGTACGAGGGAGTCGTGCCCACGATGGAGGTCGTGGTAATCGAGTCGGCATATTTGACCTGCAGCTTCTTCGACTGCGCAGGGGCGACTGCCGCGACCGGCGAGCCTAGATCGGCGATGGCCTCGGCGTCTTTCTCCGTGAGAGTAATCACCACGGCGCCTGGCTGTCGCGGCCGACCTGCATACAGCTTGACCTGTCCGGCGTTCACCAGCAGCAGGTTCGTGCCCATACTCTCGACCTTACGGAGTACGACAGCCCGCGTGCCCTGGCCGATAGCGACCATTGCTACTACCGCAGATGTACCGATGACAATGCCCAGCAGCGTCAAGCCGGTGCGGACCTTGTGCGCCCCAAGAGCGCGCAGCGCGGCAAGCAGCCCCAGCCGGTACCTCAAGCCACTTACGTTACTACTTCCCACGCAAGGCTTCCACCGGATTGAGCCTGGCTGCACGCTGTGCTGGTTGCACTCCAAAGATGATCCCGACACCAACCGAGAAAACTACGGCCAAGCTGATTGCTTGCCAAGAGATCACTGTCGGCATCCCCTTTGCCGCGCTGAGGAGCAGCGCGGCAGCGATACCCACCAGGATTCCGATCAACCCGCCGGACAGCGTCACCAGCAGGGCTTCGGCCAGGAACTGCCTGAGTATGTCCTTGCGGCGTGCTCCGAGCGCCCGCCGGATGCCTATCTCGCGCGTCCGCTCACCGATGGAGATCAGCATGATATTCATGATGACTAGCCCGCCGACCAGCAGCGCGATGCCCGAGACGATCCCGAGGAAGATGGTTAGTGCCTGGCTTGTGCCGGCAAACATCTTGACTATTCCACTAGGGGTGCGAACTGCGAAGTCGTCCTGCTTGGGTGGAACGATCTGGTGGCGGTCACGCAGTAGTGTCGTGATCGCAGAGGCAGTCTCATTCATGCGGTTAACGTCTTTGAGCTGCACGACAATGTTGCTGAGATAGTCTACGTTGTATAGCCTCCGCGAGAAAGTCGTGACCGGGATCATGATACGGTTGTCCGCGTCCGCGCCTTGAGGATTCGTCCCCTTTGCGGCGAGCAGCCCCTTCACCTCGAACTTCACGTTATCGATCATGATCCGGAAGCCGACCGGATCTTCATCGCCGTAAAGCTGGCGGGCGACAGTCTGGCCGATGAGCGCCACTCGCGCGAGACTGCTGACGTCAGCATCGGTGATGAACACACCGGAGTCCACATCCCAACTTCGGTATTCGCGAAACTCGGGAGTGATGCCAAAGACTTCGGTAGTTGCAGCTTGCTCCTGGTGTTTCACCTGAACATCGCTTTTCAGCAACCCCGGCGAGGCTTTGCGTACGTTTGGCACTTCCTTCTCGATTGCCTGGAGGTCTTCCATCGTCAGCGTCTGAGCGCCGACGCCGACTCCCATGCCCATGTGCGGCCCGGCGTTGGGATTACCGGCGCCGGCCGTAACCATGAGGGGGTTGGTGCCCCACATCTTGCCCGCGCTCTGTGCGACCTTCGCTTTGGCGCCTTGTCCTACCGCCACGATGGTGATCAACGCTGCGATGCCGATGATCACGCCAACCATCATCAGGAATGTGCGGGCCTTGTTGGCCAGCAGTCCACGCAGTGCTTCCTGGAGAGTCCGTTTGATGCTCATGGCAAGACCTCCTCCGCCGGCAGCTTGGCCATCTCCGCTTCAGCCTGCCGGGGCGAAGCCACGGTCTCGTCAGACACAATGCGCCCGTCCCGGATGCTGATGATCCTCCGCGCGTGTTCGGCAATCGCCTGTTCATGTGTGACCAGCATGACCGTGCGCCCTTCACGGTTCAGCTTCTGAAAGATCGCCATCAGTTCCAGACCGGAGCGGGTATCCAGCGCACCGGTCGGCTCGTCGGCAAGGATGATCGCCGGCGAGGTGACGAGCGCGCGCGCAATGGCTACGCGTTGCTGCTGGCCACCTGAGAGCTGGCTTGGCCAGTGATGGGAGCGCTCACCAAGGCCGACAGCCTCCAGCGCTTGTTGAGCAGCGCCTCCATCCGCCGCGTGCAGGCCGTAGAGCAACGGCAGCTCTACGTTCTCGAGCGCTGTCATGCGGGGCAGCAGGTTGTACGACTGGAAGACCAGACCGATCTTGCTGTTGCGGACTTGCGAGAGATCATCGTCTCCCAGCTTGCTCACTTCTGCGCCGTCCAGCTCGTAGACCCCGCTCGTAGGCGTGTCGAGGCAGGCGATCAGGTTCATCAGCGTGGACTTGCCCGACCCCGAAGGCCCGATTATTGCGACAAATTCGCCTTCTTCCACCTTAAGCGAGACGCGGTCTACCGCGCGCAGGCTTTGCCCGTCCATCTCATAGGTCTTTGTCACATCCTGCATCTGGATCATCATTACGATTTGGCTCCTTTGTTAGCTTCCTGTAGCGCCAGGCGGTAGATTCGGCTGCCCCGCGCCTGATCCTGCGCGCGCTGATCCGGGGAGATCGCCGACAACTACCTCTTCACCCTCTCTAAGCCCTGAGACAACCTCGGTGTATTCGCCGTCCTTCCATCCCGTCTTGATCTGACGTCGCGCGGGCTTGCCCTTATCGAGAACGTAGACCACCTTCGCGCCCTCCTCACGGCGTATGGCTTTGGTAGGCACCGCCAGGACATCGCTCCTGGAGGCGATGTTGATCGTGACATTCGCCGTCATATCCGGCCTCAGCATCCCGCGGGGATTGGCAATCGTTACGACCACGTCGTAGTTCACCACGTTCTGATCAATGATTGCTGTGGGATAGATCGCCGTCACCTTGCCCTCGAACTCCTCGTCAGGATATGAGTCCACAGTGAACGAGGCAGCGTCGCCGACCTTAACCTTGCCGATATCAGTCTCATCAATCAACGCATCAACCTGCAGCCTGGAGAGGTCAACAATCGTCACGAAGGTCGGGGCCTGCAGCCCCGCCGCGATGGTCTCCCCCTCCTGTGTCGAGACCAAGGCAATCACGCCGTTGATGGGAGAGACGATTCTGGTGTACGAGTACTGAGTCTCCGCGAACTGAAGGGCCGCTCGCGACTGGGCAACCTGGGCGCGAGCTGTAGCGATTCCCTGTTCCTTCACGCGCACTTGGGCCGCATTGGCCACGGCCAGGCTATAGGCGGACTGCGCCTGGCGCAGCGCCTCTTCGGCCTGAGTCACGTCCTGCTGCCGGAGCTCCTTTTCCGAGGAGTTGGCCTGGGCGGCGTCCAGCACTGCCTGGGCATGGCGAACCTGTGCTTCAGCGACATCGAATTCAGTCTGGGCGTTGTCCACGTCCTGACGAGCCACCACGTCCTGGGAGTACAGGCTATTCATCCGGTCGAGCTTGACTTTGGCGTTCTTGCGATTGGCCTCGGCTTGATCGAGGCTGGCGCTGGCCTGCTGAATCTGAGCCGTGACCTCGAAAGGAACCGTGTCGGCAGAGGTGTTGGCCTGAGCGAGGCGAGAGCGGGCGGCTCCATGGCTCGATTTGGCGCGCTCGATGTCCGTAGCGCTTTGCACTACCTGGGCGTTGTACCCGGCTCTGAGTTCCGCCAGACGCGCCTGAGCCGCCGCAAGATTCGCCTGGGCTTGATCGACCTGGCTGCGGGCCTCACGATCATCGAGTTGGGCAATCAGGTCTCCCTTCTTTACGGTACTGCCGATGTTGGCCGGCAGGCGGGTGACCACCCCGGAGATCCTGGAACCGACTTTGACCTCAGCGCCGATCACGGCTTTCACCGTGCCAGTGGCCAGGACTGTCGCGTTGATCGTGCGCTTGGACACCGTCGCGGTTTGCATGCAGCCTTGCCGCCGGATCGATGCAAGGTGACGCCCGACGAGAAGCACGGGTACCACAAGGACGGCTAAGGCCAGCAGTGACAGGAGCACTTGGCGCAGAGGCGGCAACTTACCTTTCAATCGATTCTCCATGTACGCGCAATGCATGTTCCGTTGGACTGCGATGCAACCCGCCCAATCTCGTCTGGATCGACTCTGCTGCCCAGCAATCGTCACGCGGGCAGGCGAGAACATCGCCGGATGAGTTCACCTTTGACATTGGCGAGGACGAGCTTGCCTGGCCGTTTCTAAGGCACATCCTGCGGCTGACGAGATCGAAAAGCTTGACCGTTTGCTCGTCGGTCAGCACGCTCTTCAGGTGGAGCAAGTGATACGCCACCAGGCTCCGGAGCCGGGCCTGCTCTACATCGACCGCCGCGAGCGCTTGATCCACCTGCTCCTTCGACGTGTTCTTCATCTGCAACATGGTGAGGAGGCGGCTGACGGCTGCGTCCCTACGAGCCAGGACGTCCACGCGCTGCTTGGTCAGCTCCGCAAACGATGGTTCCAGCTCATGACGCTGCTCCGCACTCAGCGCGAGGTAGTCGGACAATGAACCCAGTGAACACACCTGGGGTAGCGGCTGCACGCGGTGGCTCCAGCGTGAGATGCCGAATGACACGCCTACCGCGAGGATCAGCAATGCGAGGAACGGTACGATCCGCTTCATCGTGCCCCCCCCCGCAGTTGACCGGCTGGCTTGCTTAACGAGCCTGAGGCGACGATCAAGCTCAGGTTGGCCAATGGGTCGTCAGCCGATCCCAGGCTCATTACGTCAGCAACTGCATCCGGACAACCAGAACGGGGCAAGCCGGTGCGAAGCGCGGCTTCAAGCCCGACACCTCCGGCTGCCCCTGCGAGAATCGGCGCTGTAGCTCCCAGCGCCGTTGCCCAGCGTAGCGTGCGTGAAGGGAGAGGGTAGCGCGCTGGCCGGCCAGCCGGTCTCCGGAGTGCTGTGGCGCGAGTCTTGATGTCGCTAAGGCTACAGGACGGTTGCAAGTCCGGCCAGGCGTCCAGTGCATTCATAGCTTGCCTGAAGGCATCCAGCTCGGCGCGGCACGCGGCGCATCCGGCAAGATGCCGCATCACGAGCGCTTCTTGCGCAGGCCGGAGTTCGCCATCCAGGTACTTCGGAATCCACCTTCTCACGGATCTGCAGTTCATATTCCTTCCTTCACATTGGTGTAACGCAACAGCGCCGCGGAAACTTGCGGTCTAGCAGGGGATTCGCATCCTCGGTTGGATTGGCCGGGACTTGGTCAGGGCTTGCGTTCGACATACGATGACAGCCTCGCCCTGAGCGTAAGCTTGGCGCGGAACAGGAGGGATTCGACGGCTGACCGGCTCAGCCTGAGGATCTCCGCGATCTGCTCGTAGGAGAGTCCCTCATACCTTTGTAGCACGACCGCGATGCGCTGCTTTTCCGGGAGAGATGCCAGCGCGGTTCTGACTGCTCGCTCCAGTTCGCGCGCCTCGACCTGATCTGCCGGAGAAGCCGCTGGATCAAGAGCTGACTGAGCGGTCTCCTCCGGAAGGATGGCTGCCAAGCGCTTGCGCCTGCGGAGCGCGTCGATGCAGGCGTTGGCGGTAATGCGATACAGCCAGGTGCTGAACGCCGCGTCAGGACGGTAGGTCTTTGGCGACGTGTAGATTTTGACAAACACCTCTTGCGCCACGTCCTGGGCCGCGTCCTTGTCGTTAAGGAATCGGTACGCCGTATTGGCTACTCGTACACTGTAGCGCTCGAAAAGCACAGTGAAGGCGTTTTCATCTCCCCGCTGGAAGGCAAGCATAAGTTGCGCGTCGGCATCTGGTTGCTGAGACATGGATGGCGCTTTCCAAGCTGGAGACTTGTACTCCTATGGGGACGCACTACGTTTCGAGCCTAGCAAGTCTAGCCTTATGGTACAGCTTCGCATACCGCATCGGCTCAGGAAGCTGCGGCGAGTCGCATGCTGCCAAGTGTCAGCTCGGCAAGTTCAAGCCAGGCTGGGCGGGTCGGCGGTGTGATCAAGGACAGGATGCCATGCACCGGCGCAAACAACCAGCGGTTGCCTTGCGAAGGCGGGATGCTCTCTTCGTTCTGGCGGGCAGCGGCTTCTTCAACCGCCCCGGCCAGCCCTAGAGCGCGCAACCCCTTAGAAGCAGAGTGAGCAACCCAGCCGTAGCGAACCAGCCCAGCCAGTAGCCCACCACGCCCCATGCGATGAGCTTCAGCGTCGGTGTCAGCCAGCCCGGAAAGGCGCAGCCAGCGGCATACGGAGCTGTCGGGGGCACATAAGGGGCGGGTCGCGGGCGATTCCCCCATGCCGCCGCGATCACCGGGTCGGGCCAGGGGTGATACGGCTGCTCAGGCGGGTCGCTAACCTGCGGGTGGTGCGGCTCAGGCCGTGGCCGCGACTCCCAGCCCTGCGCAATCACCGGATCAGGGCAAGGATGCTGTGGCTCGCATGGTTCGCTTGGCGGCTGTGCTGTCGCCTGTCCTGCGAGTGCGGGTCGCGGGCGGTTCGCCCAGCCTTCTGCGACAACGGGATCGCCCTCGAAGGTTGGCTGATCCGTAGCGCATCTGGGCTGCGCGTCTACGGCCAATGTATCTGGACTGGGATCACGGTCTGGGCTCTCCCCTGCTTGCGGCGTCCCATACAGCACTGCCAATGCTGCCAGCTCGTGCTGTCGCATGTTGGCCAGGAGGCTCTCTTGCCGCTCGGGGAGCAGCGTTGGCCAAAGACTCGCCAGCGGGCCGCTTGCAGGGCGCTGCCACCGAGACGGAATTGCGGCCAGGTGTGTGGTTCCGCCAAGAAGACCGTGGCGGTGCCACGTGCTCCTGGAGCTTTGTGGCACCGCCAATGATCGAAATGGGACACCTATGAAGACAGCGTTACCCGCCGCCACCTCCTCCGGCGTCGCACTCGTGCACTACGAGGGCGAGGATCCCATCTGGGACCTGCATGGAGAGCACAACCACTCTCTCGCCGGCAGTGAACTTGGACGGGTCGAGGATCTCGCCGTTCTGCCCGATCCACATCGTGTGGTCGTCCACGATGAAGACATGGGAGGTGCCAGCGTCGTCTGCCACCGTCAGCGATGCATCAGTCAGGTCGGAGATTGCCCCAAGCACCGGCGGCAGTCCCGGGGGCGGCGGGCCGGGGGGCGGTGGGGGCTGGCCGGGGCCGCCTCCGCCATGCTCGCGAGCCGCGCAGACCGCGTCGGCCACCAGCGTGCCGTCGTCGGCGGCTTTGCCCCGAACGAATGCGCGCATCCCAACGGAGAAGTAGTCGTGGGTGACAGGGTTGCCCTGCTCGTCGAAGTACGTCGTGTCGTCGATCAGGGCGAAGTCCAAGGTCTGGGTGAAGAACCCATCAGTGGTGATCTGGACGTGGTCCGCCGTGTATTCCGTGATCGTGCCGAACCCAGGCGCTCCGTGGCCATGGTGCGGCGGCGGAATGGGCGGCAGAGCGTTGGCGTCCAGCTCCGCCACCAGCGTGGCGACGGGATAGAGTCCCGCAGGATCCTCAGACGTGCCTTCGAGGTGGACAAACATGTCAGGCTGGAAATAGGTCCAGTCCACCGTGCTGCCATCCTTGGCGACGAACTTCGTGTCCGCCGTCAGCTTCCAGCTCTGGGTAGTCCCATCGCGCATCAGCGTGATGGCGATTGCATCAGCAGTGATTGACGCTACCTTGCCACATGCCGCGACATTCGCCCCCGTGGAGTTCGGATCGCGGGCGATGCCGATCGCTGGCGGGCTGAACCCGCCTTCGCCCTGATCGTTGACCGCGCGGATCTTGTACTCATACCAGACGTTCGATGTTACGGTAGTGTCCTGGTAGATGGCGTCCTGGACGGTGGCGATGAGATCGAATTCGGGGCCCGGCGTGCCACCTGGGTCATCCGGCCCGCACCGACGGCCGCCACCCGGCGGCAGCGAGGCTTCGCGGCGGTACAGCTCGTACGAGGTCACCCCGTCGATCGTTCCCCACTGCACCTCGATGTACCCCGGCAGGCCCGTGCTGGCGAAGATGAAGTTCCCACCGCCTGGCAGCGAGCCGCCCGAATCGTCAGCGGCAATCTGCGCCTTCTGGACCGTGACCGTGTACCCTCCGGCCGGCACCGCCACAACCCAATAGAGGTTGCCCAGCCTGCTGATCCGGCGGTGGTTGTTCTGCGACAGGTCGAAGGTGACCTCCGACTGGGTCGTGTAGGCCATCCACTCCCAGTGCATGAAGGAAAAGTCGCTGAGCCCGACGCCATAGCTGGTGTCAGCCGTTTCCGGTGCCGTCAGCAGGGTAAAGCCGGTCACCCGCAGGCCCTGCAGCCCATCAGCACGGTAGAGCGCCCAAGCCACCGCGTCCGCGGTGCTCGTGAGGACCAGGTTGTCGCCATCCGCAGTGCCGCCAGAGTACTGCACGAGGGCCGGGCCGGACCCGGTGAACTCAAGCGTTGTGGCATCGCTCGTCTGCCGCTGGCTCGCACCCGGCTGCAGGTCAGACGGGAGCGCGGGCAGAGCTGAGCCTGCTGCCAATGAACGCTGGTTGTCTGCCGCACCAGTGGACTGGCTGCCCACGCTGGCGGCGCCAGGCCCGGAGTTCGACGCCCCGCCTGCGCAGGCCGCGAGCCAGACCAGAACCAGCGCCGTGAGAAGTGAGAGTGCTACGCGCAGTCTAGTCTTCCTGTATCTCATGAACTTGCCTCCTTGACGTGCGAAGTGTACCGAGTGAATTGGGACAGTGCAAGGGACAAAGCGCCGCCAATACTCCTGGGACACATGCGAGTATGACTTACTCGCGCCTGATTCGCCGGACAGCTAGAAATCGCTATCGAAGTTGACTAACGCATCCGGAGACGCCGGGGAAGAGCTGATGTGCCAGTCGCCAACCATAGAAAGTGTCCCAGTTGCATCGGGACAGTTGTGTTAAAATGAGGCGGTCGATGAATCTCAGGGTGGACAAGAGCTCGGCGGAGCCCGTCTATGCTCAGATCTGCCGCCAGGTGGTGGAGCTGGTGCAAAGCGGGCTGCTCCAGGGCGGCACGCGCCTGCCAAGTGTCCGCCAGCTCGCTCTCAGTCTGGGGTTGTCAAAGAACACCGTCGCTCAGGCCTATGACGAGCTCACCGCGCAACGGGTCATCGAGACGCGCCGCGGGAGCGGGACCTACGTCTGCGCCTCGCCGGAGGTGGTCATGGGGGCAGACCTAAGCCGGCGCCGGGAAATGGCCGCCCCCCTGAATGGCTCCCCGCCGATGCGCTGGGAGCCCTACTTCTTCCGCAGCGAGTTCTTCGGGCTGCCCCTGCCGAAGGGCGGAGGCAAGATGATCCGGTTCACGCAGGCCAACCCCGACCCCGCCCTGTTTCCCTTCGAGCGCATCAAGCAGGTTGCCAACAACATGCTCTGGTCCCCGCGGGAGTTCTTCTTTGAGATCGGCAACCCGCAGGGCTACCAGCCGCTGGTGGAGTATCTGGAGAAGGAGATGGCGCTGGCCGGTGTGCCGATGGCCGAGGGGCAGAACGACATTATCCTCACCGGCGGGTTCCAGCGCGCCGTGGCGCTGCTGCTGGACTTCATCCTCCGCCCGGGGCAGAAGGTGGCGGTGGAATCGCCGAACTACCCCAACTTGCTGAACCTGCTCATCGCCAAGCGGATCGACTACGTGCCCGTGCCCGTCGACGGCCAGGGGATGGACACCGACTACCTGGCCGGAGTACTGGCGCGCGGGGAGGTGCACGCGATCATCGCCACGCCGCTGTTTCACAACCCGACGGGCGTGTGCATGACGCAGGAGCGGCGGGAGCATCTCCTGCGGTTGGCGATTCAGCACCGCGTACCGATCATCGAGGACGATTGGGGCAGGCAGCTGCGCTACGAAGGAACTGCCGTGCCGCCACTGAAGTCTATGGACACCGGCGGCTACGTCATTCATATCGGGTCGTTCAGCAAGTGCTTCTTACCCGGCTTGCGCATCGGATGGATCACCTGCCCGGCTGCGATCAGCAAGCTGCTGGTGCGCGCCAAGATGGGGGCGGACCGCGGCGACAGCTACTTCCTCCAGGCGCTGCTCTACGATTTCATCCAGCGGGGTCACTTCGACCGGCACATCCGCAGGATTCAGAAGGAGTACAAGAAGCGCCGCGATGCGATGTGCCGCGCGCTGGCCGAGCATCTTCCTAAGGAATGCCGCTTCCGCATTCCCCAGGGTGGGCTGAGCATTTGGGTGGAGTTGCCGGCCTGGATGGAATCTCTGCCGCTCTTGGTGCTGGCCCGTGCCGCAGGTGTAGACTTCGTACCCGCGGCGCTGGTGACAACCGACCGAAGGGATGCACCGGGATTGAGGCTGGCCTTCTCCCGCACGGGATGCGACGAGATCGAAGCCGGCATCGGCATCCTGTGCGATGTGATTGCAGACTGCATCGAGCATCCCGACCGGCTGGAAGGAATCAAGCCGGGTTATGAGGAGCTGTACCGATGAACTTGACCAGAATGCTGTGTGGGGCCTGCCTGGCAGTCCTGATGCTCTGCTGGGCTGGGTGTGCCGGTAGTAAGCAGGTATCTCCGCCCGACAACGGCAGCCTGCAGTCGGCCAAGGCCGTGGCGCTCTCCGTCGAACCGATGTACGCATCGACGGTGACCGGCATCAGCTACAGCGGGGACGAGCAGGGGCTTGTCGTGAGGTTTGCCGCCATCCCCGCCCGCGGGCAGTTCGTCAAGCTCACACTCCCAAGCGGCTACAGCGCGGGGCAATGCAGTTGGAGCAACGGACAGACAGGCGGGGCGGAAACCACCGTGCTCACACTGGCCGTTCCGACCTTATCAGGCCTGGAGCTTGGTGTCGTGCCGCTTGCCAGCTACGCGGGCAACCCGGTGACACTAGAGGCAGCCGTTACCAGTGCAGCCCGCAGCAAGAGCACCACGCCAATCGGGGGCGAGAACTGCGTGACGGACTTGGAGGTCGTTCCGTTCGGAGAGGGGAAGGTGCGGCTTTGCTGGACGCAGGTCAATGCCGGGGACTACAACTTTGACGGCACGGTGGACCTGATGGACATGCGCGTTGTAGCAGAGCACTACGGCGCCACCATCGACCGCAGCAGCAAGGGAGCAGTGCAAGCGACTGCTTACTGGGTGGACGGGTCCGGCGACGGCAAGGTGGATGGAGACGATATCAGCACGATCTTGGGGCACTACGGCGCGGAACTAGCCGGCTACAACGTGAGGTGCAACGGGACGTTGCTGAAGGGTGCGGCCTCAGGCCAGCCGACGGTACCGGCCGGTCTCGCCGTGTCGCAACCAGGCTTGCCGCCGCGCTACGATGTGGAGTTCTGCGGTGGGACGGCGAGCGTCTGGTCGGTTACCGCAGTCGGCAGCGACGGGGTTGAGGGAGCAAGTGGTACAGCCGACCCGTACTCCGCTGACCTCCTAGTCACGGTGACGATTAGCGGAATCGGGCTTGCGGACCTGGCAGGCTCGGATCCAGGGGAAGGGAGCGTTGTCAAGCAGGGGTCCCGTGTGATCGACCCGCTCGAAGACGTGGGTCGGCCGACCCTTGCGAGGCCGATCTACGTTTCGGGGAACACAGCCATTTATTCCAACCTGCCCAGGGACGATGCGCTGCTCCTGGATGTGCGCTATCTCCCGGTGGTTAGCCTGGCTACCGGGCTGCTGCGAACGGCCTCAGCATTGACCCCTGCGGCCCCCACGGTCGACTCCCGGGATGGCCTGCAAGCCACCGCTATCCCCTTCAGCCTGCCTGAAAGTGGCGGCATGTTGACGATCAAGGCCGACATCAGCGTCAGCGAGAATCCTGCGGGCGGCTACTACATCACGCTTCACTCGACGACCAGCTCCACCGAGGAGCCGCTGAGCGATGCCACGACGCGCCTAAGCTATGTTGACGGCGTGCTGGTCTGCGACTCCGACGACAACGGCCAGTTCGCCGATGAGGCGCAGTTCCTCGACACTGACCGGGATCAGGTGAGCAACCAGCGCATGGACCTGGAAAGAGACACCCGGCAGTACCCGGCGAATGGGCTTGAGCAGATCGTAGTGTGGGCCAATCTGGCCAGCGCGCGGCTGGACGAAGGACGCATCAGCGTCGATGGTTGCCGGGTGCTAAAGAGCGATGCGCCTCCGCCCCCCGACGGCACATCGATGAGGTTCTCCGAACGGACGGAATTCGCCGGCCCGCTGGATCCGAATCAGTGGCAGCCCGGGCAGCGGCTGTCGCTGGATCTAATCCTCATGCACGATCCAAGCGGCGTCATGCCAGATGCTTACTGGGTCGAGCGCGCCGAGCTGATCGACGGCGGCGACAACGGCCCAGGGCGGGGAGCGCTGAGCGCCAGCGAGGACCTGCCCGGGCGGATCGAATTGAGCTGGACGGCGGTGCCGGGATTCAGCGCCTTTCGCGTGGAGCGCTGGAGAGGCCCTCAGAACCCGGGCTTCCCCGTCCCATTCCCCGATTGGAGCAAGACCTTCAGCGCTGCCGGTCCGTGCAGCTTCACCGACGTACTCGTAGCGCCAGGCGCAAGGTACCGCTACAGGTATTACGGCGTGTCTGAGAGGGAGGAGATGGTGCTGCTCGGCGAGGACTTCGGCAGGACTGCAGGCGGGCCGCCCGGCCCGGCACCGGGTATGCCTGGCATTGGTCCAAGCGTCCACTACCCTCCTCCGCCTGAGGACCCCGACCCGCACTAGCAGCTGCGGACAGACTGGCAGCCCCAACGGGAATCGAACCCGTTCCTCCACCTTGAAAGGGTGGTGTCCTAACCGGTAGACCATGGGGCCGCCTGCGCCATGCAGGAATCGAACCTGCGACCACCTGATTAAAAGTCAGATGCTCTACCGCTGAGCTAATGGCGCCTCCCGCCATTATATGACGCATTGCGCCAAGCCGGGGATTATACCCCGCGCCCATGAGGGGCGAGGGACGAGGGAACAGGTTACAGGGAACAGGGGATCGGTTCTAGGTTCTCGGTTCTGGGTGCCAGGTAGGAGCAGCTTCGAACCGCCCACCGCCTACCGCCCACTGCCCACTGGCTACTGACAACCGGCGACTGCCTACATCCTTCCGCCTTCCGCTTACTGACAACTGCCAGCCGCCTTCCGCCTACCCCTTGATCTGCCAGCCGCTCCTTGGTATTGTAAGTGGTCGTAGTCCGGGCCAATGCCTGGGCAAGGGGCCGCCCATGTGGGAATGCTATCACTGTGGCTTTCAGAACGTCGACGCCGCGCCGGTGTGCGTGAAGTGCCGCGCGCGCAAGCCCGCCCCGGGCGAGGTGCCCCAGCGGCGCAGCTATCACTTCGCCGAGATGGCCAGCCGCGAGCGCTACGCGGACAAGGTGATGGCGCAGGTCATCCCCGCCCCGCCGTCCTTCGAGGAGATCCGCGCGAAGTGGGAGGAGGCGGCCGCCAAGCCGGAGGACCTCATCCAGGAGCTGGCCCTGCTCGAGCAGCGCGTCTTCGCACTCCGCGAGGCGCTGCGCCTGCTGGCCAACGTCGTGAAGAACCCGCAGGCGCGCGGCAACGATGAGATGCTCGGCGGCGTCGTCAACACGCTCATCCACTGGGACGAGGAAGCGACGTGACCTTCGGGGAGACGGGAGATGGACGCGGGGGGTTGTGAATTGGCAGGGAGCGCCGCCGTGGCTCCGAGAACTCCAGACACGGCCAATGAGATGCGTGATGCAGGAGGAAGGCGTTTGCGCCATGGCTGCCGGGCGGGCGACCTTTCACGCGGAAGAAGAGAAGCTCCTTGAGGCCCCAGGCCGGTGCCCATTCCCGGAGGGGCAGTGACTCGACGCGTGAAGGCCAACGCGCCCGCTGACGACGGAGGTCCAGCTCAACGGTGACCGCCCTTTGGATCCTCACCGGAATGGCGCTGCTTGCCTCCTTCGTCGCTGATCGCTTGAAGACGCGCGCAGCCTTGATCAGGGGACTCACGATGTTCTGGGGCATCCTCCCCGTCCTGCTTGGCGTGCTCGCGCTGGTGAGCCTCGTACTCGCAGCGGTTACACCCGCAATGCTCCAGCATGCGCTCTCGGGTTCAGGGGCGCTGCCGTTCTTCGCGGCCCTCGGGGTCGGCAGCGTCACGCTCATGCCTGGTTTCATCGCCTATCCGCTGGCGGGAGTCCTACAGGAGAACGGCGCCACCACGCCCGTGCTCGCCGCGTTCATCACCTCGCTGATGATGGTGGGCGTTCTCACCTTGCCGGTGGAGGCCCGGTTCTTCGGCTGGAGGGTGACTCTCTTGCGCAACGGCCTCGCGCTCGGCGGATCGGTTCTCGTCGCCGCGGGAATGGCCTTGGTGCTGTCATGAGCAGTGCCGCCGGGGCCTTGGCCGGCATTCTCAAGCTCTGGCCCTGGGGGCTGGCGGGCGTTGTTGGTTGCCTCTGGGCATGCGGCCGCTTCGGTGGCGAGTTTGTCTTCGGTCTGAAGGCCGGCGAGGCCTTCTGGGGGTTCCTTGTCGAGATGGCTCTCGTTCTCCCCGCGATGTTCGTGCTGGTCGGGCTGTTTGAGGTGTGGGTACCGCGGCAGTTAATCGAGCGGCACGCGGGGCGGCGCGCGGGTGCCGCCGCGATACTGTGGATGGTGCTGCTAGCCACGGTGCAAGCTGGCCCTCTATACGCGGCCTTCCCGGTTGCCGTCAGTCTCTGGCGCAAGGGATGCGCGCCTCGGAACGTCTTCATCTACCTCGGCGCCTTCTCAGCGATGAAGATACCGATGCTGTCGTTCGAGGTCGCCTTTCTCGGCTGGGAATTCTCGCTCGCGCGGACCGTCATCACCCTGCCGGTGTTCATCGCCATCGGCCTGTTGATGGAGAGGTTGCTGCCTACCGGCTTCGCACTGCCCGCAACTGGCGGGGCACCTGGGGTCGGGGCGACTCTGCACGGCGCCGAGGTCTGAGCCCCGCCGCCTTACTCCACCTGGAAGGCGTACTTCAGCGCGTAGTCCTGGCCGCCGCCGTGTCCGGCGTAGGCGATGCCGAGGCCGCCGCCAAGCCGGAGGACCTTATCCAGGAGATCGCCCTGCTTGAGCAGCGCGTCTTCGCATTGCGCGAGGCGCTGCGCCTGCTGGCGAACGTCGTGAGGAACCCGCAGGCGCGCGGCAACGATGAGATGCTCGGCGGCGTGGTCAACACGCTCATCCACTGGGACGAGGAAGCGACCTAACGGGCGGCGCTACCGCTCCGGGGAGGGGACCCGTGTTTCGCCTGGCGTGCTAGCTGCGACAGCACGCTGGTGGAGCTCATGGCCGCCTTCGCCACCGGCCAGTGGGGCTACGTCACTGACGATGCCGCGCGCGTCCTGGGACGCCCGCCCTTAAGCTTCGCCAAGTTCGCCGCCGACTTCTCGAAGGCGTTCGCGTAGCGCAGGACCGGAGGGCGGGGGCAAGTAGGGGGCGCCACGAAGAGGCTCCGCATGCTCATCTATCGCTACACAGAAGTATGGTATGATTGTCTAGGACGGCAATGCAGCCACTGCTAGAGGTGTTCGGACACCCTGTCGATGACGGTAGCGACAGCGCTGTTCAGTGCCGGAAGCACCGGCTATGTCCCTTCGGAAACTCGGTACCCAACTGCACCAAGGACAAGGCCGACGACCCGCTGGGCGTTTGCAGCATCCGAGCAAGGGACGGCGATGCGATCATCTGTCCCGTGCGCTTCAGACAGGACTGGCTGATCGCTCGACAGGCTGCTGAGTTCTTCTTCCCTGAAGGCTCTGCCTGGACTGGACTCACTGAAGTTCGCCTCAGGGACGCGGCCGGGATGCGCGCGGGCAACATCGACCTGCTCCTGGTCTCCTACGACGGTTCGGGCAGGGTTGTCGATTTCGGGGCGCTGGAAATCCAGTCGGTCTACATCTCCGGCAACATCCGCAGGGTGTTTGAGTTCTACATGGGGAATCAGGCCTTGGGCGGCGCCTTCGACTGGTCACACGAGCTGCACTACCCGCGTCCAGACTACCTGTCCTCCACCAAGCGCTTGGCACCGCAACTGATGTTCAAAGGGGGGATTCTCAATGCTTGGGGAAAGAAACTGGCCGTGGCGCTTGACGCCGGATTCGTGGACTCGCTGCCGTCGCTCCGGCCTGTGGACCCGTCGGTATCAGACCTGGTGTGGCTCGTGTACAAGCTCGTAGCAGAGGATCAGCGCCCTGGTCTTGCCCTCCAGCTGGTTGACCGCGTGTACACGTCCTTTGAGACCTGCTTAGATGAGATAACCAGGCCGAAGCCCGGATCGGTGGAGGACTTCCTGGCGGTGATACAGGAGAGACTTGCCTCTGTGACGCCAGGCGGCGACTTGGCTAACCGCGTTGTAGAGCGATTTGAGGATTCGGATGAAACCGAGGACACAGAGTAACCTGTTCGTAGGGAACCCACGTGAGTCAGTGGTGAACGTGGCTTCCGTGCCGCAGCGCAGCCCATTCAGGTACCCTGGCGGCAAGACCTGGCTTGTTCCCACCGTCCGCCGTTGGCTCGGCAGTCTCAATTACAGGCCGAGGGTCTTCTATGAGCCCTTTGCCGGGGGGGGCATCGTCAGTCTCACCGTAGCCTGCGAGGATCTCGCCGACAGGATCATTATGGTCGAGAAGGACGAGGATGTAGCCGCGGTTTGGGAGGTCGCACTGAGCAAGGACGCAGAGGCCCTGTCGCGTAGAATCCTGGAGTTCGAGCTCACGAGGGAGAGCGTTGAGGATGTACTTCGTGAGCCCGGGCGGACGTTGCCGGACCACGCATTCCAGACGATAATCAGGAACAGGGTCTACCACGGGGGCATACTGGCCCCCGGTAGCGGCTTGATGAAGAACGGTGAGAACGGGCGCGGGATCAAGTCGAGGTGGTACCCAAAGACGATCGCAGCGCGCATCACGGCGATTGCCGAGCTTCAGGGGAAGGTGTTCTTCATTCGCGGTGACGGCATGGACGTTCTCCACGCTGATCGCGTTGAGACGAACGTTGCCTTCTTCATCGATCCCCCCTATACGGTGGCCGGCAAGAGGGCGGGCAGGAGGCTCTACAAGTACAACGAACTGGATCACCGCGCCCTGTTCGACCTGGCAGCCCAGTTGCGGGGGGACTTCCTGATGACCTATGACGACTGTGAGGAAGTCCGCGCAATGGCAGAGATGAAGGGCTTCGAGGTCGTGCTGCACGCAATGAAGAACACGCACAATGCGGTGCAGAGAGAACTCCTTGTCGCCCGCGACGTTTCCTGGATGCGCCAGCGTTAGGAGGTGTCGAACCGTACCCGCGCCTCGCGCTATCAGCTCGGGGTGTACACCGGCAGGATCAGCCGCGACGGGCAGGCGGGGGAAGCGGCTGACCATGCGGGCCGTTCGCCGACTAGCCCGGCCATCCGACGTGCCCGCTAGGGGTCAAGACGGATGAACCACAGGTCGCCGTTAGGGTTGTCGGTGTAGCTGATTGCCGCGCTGCCGTTGACCATCGCCAGGCAGCTGTACACGCCAGTGCCATATGTGTCGTCCAGGGTCAGCGGCGTGCCCCAGGCCGTTCCGCTGGCATCGGTGGCCCGTATGTAGCGAAGGCTACTGGCGTCACCGTAGCCATAGCTGATCGCTGGGTTGCCGCCGATGACTGCCAGCGATGTCAGATAGCCGGCGCTGCCCGTGTGGTCCAAGGTCAGGGGCACACCCCAGGCAGTACCGCTGGCATCCGCGGCGCGTATGTAGCGCAGGTTGCCGTTGGTGTAGTCGAGGTAGCTGATCGCCGGGTTGCCGTTGACTATGGCCACCGAAGTGCATTCACCTGTATCGGCGCCGTCCAAGCTGAGCGGCGTGCCCCAGGTTTCGCCCTTGGCATCTGTGGCGCGTATGTAGCGCAGACGGCCGTTGTCCCCGTCGAAGTAGCTGATCGCCGGGTTGCCGTTGACTACCGCCAGGGAGGGATTCCAACCTGTCCTACCCGCGCTGTCAATGGTGAGCGGCGCGCCCCAGGTTTGGCCGCTGGCGTCCGTGGCGCGTATGTAGCGTAGATCGGCGTTGGTGTAGTCGAAGTAGCTGATCGCCGGATTGCCGTCAACTACTGCCAGCGAGGAATTCCGGCCTGTGTCGCCAGCGCTATCCAGGACAAGCGGGGTACCCCACGCTTTGCCGTAGGCGTTTGAGGCCCGGACGTTGCGCAGATCGCCGTTGGCCCAGTCGTAATAGCTGATCGCCGGGGCTCCGCTGACCACGGCCAACGAGGAGGGAGTGCCGAGCATGCCCATGACACCGGTGTCCACCTTGAGCGACGGATCCCAACCTACGCCGTTCGCGTCCGTGGCTCGCACGTAGCGCAACTCGCGGCTGCTATCGTCGTAGTACTTGAGTGCAGGGAAGCCATCGACGACCGCCAGCGAGGTGTCCCTGGTCCAGCCCGGGCTGCCCAGCAGCTTCCTGACGCAGACGCTCGCTGTGGCTGTATCCTGCGCTCCCCCGTTGTCGGTCACACGAACCTTGCTGGTGAACAGCCCGCAGTTGTTGTACGGATGTTGGGCTGTGCTGGCTGACCCGTAGCTGTCATAGCTGCCGTCGCCGTCACAGTCCCACTCGTACTTCACGATGGTGCCGTCAGTGTCTGCGGACCCACTAGCATCCAGCGTCACAGCCGCCCCTTCTTGGCAGTACTGAGGTGACACTGTCAGGCTGGCTGTCGGGGCAACGTTGGCGAGGCGGGTGGTGCGCACGCTCAGTTGCTCCACCATCGCAGTCGACCCCCCGGAGACCAACACCGCCACGTACAGGTCCCCCGCGGGGGAGGTGCACTGAGCATCGTCCAGCGCCAGCGTCTTGCCCTTCGTGTACGGCCCGTGCATGCACCAGCGTCCTGCAGCGTAGTCCGAGAGCGCGATCCACACGCCGCTCCCGAGGGGCACGCTCAGCAGCACCGCCACGCTATCTGGGGCGTTGGCGCCTGGATTGAAGCGGTACATCGCCCACTCGTACCCGCCCGGCGTGCTGCCCAACGACAGCGCCGTGCCTTGCTCCGTGGCGCCTGCGCTCTTGAGATACACCTCGATGCCGTTGAGAAGCGTCTCGGTAAGATCGCTTGGGCCGCGGCTCGCAGGAATGGGTGGCAGCACCTTCGTCCCGGGGGCAGTACCGCCCACGCTCGCGCTGCCCGCGCACCCCAGCAGGACTACGGACAAGAGCGCCACCAAAGCGGCGTTGAACACCCGCACATCGCCCATTTCGTTGCCCCTAGGAACGCAGGATGGCAGGATTGTAGCACCGCCGGACGCGATCTACACCTGCCAGCGCGGCTTAGTCTCCGCGCCTCCCGCCTCCTGCTGCTAGCTCGGAGTGAACACCGGCAGGATCAGCCGCGACGGGCAGTCGGGGCTCGGCCCGCCGACGTGCAGCGTGTTGTGCTGCGTGACGGCGTTGCTGTTCGTGGCGTCGAGGAACGCGTCGCCGTTGCCGGGGTTGATCGCGTAGCGCGGGTAGTTGCTGCTCTGGATCCACAGCTCCAGGCGATGGCCCGCGGCGCAGACGTAGGCGCGCTGGCCGATCTCGAGCTGCACCTCGTATGTCGTGCCCGGCACCACCGGGCCTAGCCCCTGCTGCTGCAGGTACCAGCTCAGGCGCACGGTGCTGTCGGTGACGAGCATCTCGCGGCCGCCGGGATAGACGTCGACAAGCTTGGCCATAACGTCGGTGTCGGCCTGGTCTGTGGAGACGTAGAGCACGCAGCTGAACGGCCCGGCGAACGACCAGTCGCTGACGATGGGCGCCATGGAGAACTTCAGCACGGCGCTCGAGTCGGGGATGACGCTCTGGTCATACGGCCCGGCCTGAATGAAGAACGGCGCCGGCGACGGAAAGTTGGCGCCGCCGACGGTAGGCACGGGGATGAGCGGGTCGCAGTCCCAAGCCAGCGTGCCCGTCGCGGGCACCGCCCCGCCCAGCATCTTCGTTGCGTCAAGGTACAGCGTCTGCTCGGTGCCAGGCAACGCCGGCGGCCAGTCGTCCAGGTCGTACCAGGTATTCTGCGGCGCCGTGACGTTGCCTTCCTCGCCGATGAAGTAGGCGCGCACGCGTTTCGTCGGCGGCGCGTAGGTCGCATCTCGCCCGAGGATGAAATTGCGGAAGTTCGTGCCGTTCCAGTTGTAGGGGATCACGCTGGGATCGTGCAGGTCTCCAGTGCTGGGGAAGGTGAGCTGGCCGACGGTCGTGCCAAACAGCGTGTCGTGCGACCAGGGGCCGATGAGCAGCCATTGGTTGCCGGTCGCACTGCCCTGGCCCAGGGTAGTGAACTGCTTCCACGTCTTGATCGTCGCTTCAACGTCGATATCCCACCATCCGGAGGTGTGGTAGCCGGGGCAGCCGACGCCGGCGGCGTGCGTATCGAAGTCCACCCCCTCCCAGTAGCCGCCGTTGGCGAATCCATCCCTGGCCTCAGTCAGTAGCGAGTCCGGGTAGCCGTTGCCGGGAATCCAGCTGGGGAGGATGGACTCCTTGAAGCAGCCGTTGCGAGTGGCGGCGAAAGCGCCGAAGTCGGCGCAGCCGATCTGGCTGTTCAGGCCAGCCAGGCGATCGCCGAGGACGGTCGCTTCTATGCAGGCGGCGATGCCCTGCGCTGACGGGCCGTTGACGACCACGATGCCGTTGTACCAGGTGCGCGCTTCCAGCCAGCTCACCGTGTCCACCCCGTCGCTGTGGTCCGGCCCGGCGTGGTCCCGGAACAGACTAGGCTCGCCCTCGCTGTTGGGCCAGCCCGGCGTGGCGTCCAGCCGCCCGCGGAAGAACTGGATCATCACGGCGATGTTCTGCGCCGTCAAGGGGGGAGCCCACGAGTCAAAGCCCTTGTTATAAGGAAGGCGCAGCAGCAGCACGGGATACGGCGGATCGGGCAGCGGCCCGCTCTCGGCGTAGGGCAGGTAGACGTCCGTTGCCAGGCGCACGCCGTCCTGCGCCACTACCCACTGCTGGTAGTCCACCGGGTCGCCGACAGCGGGTGTGTCGGGATAGCTCAAGTCGATTGAATCCACCCGCAAGCTCTGCCCGCCGTAAGTGATCACGGCCAGCCAGAAGAAGCCCTCGACGTTGGCGGCGTTGGCGTCGAGCGTGACCGGCACGCTTACCGACGCGCCGGTGACGGGCGTAGGTGGGGTCACCCACATGCCACGGCGGTAGTCGGCCAGCGCCACCCAGAACTCGCCGCCGGCGTCGGTGTGGACCGTCACGTCGTAGGGCGGCAGGTAGGGCACGGTGAGTGAGTTGAAGGTGGCGCGGACGCCGTACCAAGCCGCGCTGAGCTGGTTGGGGGCGCTTACGAGCTGCACGGCGGTGCCGGCCTGCGTGGCGTTGGCGCTGCAGTTGCCCGCGCCCTGCCAGCCGTCCGCGGACAGGTTAACCGCCGACCCCGCGCGCAGCGTCAGCCCCGGGCCAAGGCTGGCCAGCGGCGGCAGCCCATCGCGCACGAGCTGCTGCAGTGCGGCTGGCGCCTGGCGCGGCGGCGGGCTGGGCAGCCTGGCGCCGGCGCAGCCGCCGAGCGACTGCACGATCCCGGCTGACAGCAATGCCAGGGGTAAGACGTGACGACGGATCATCGTTGATCCTCCACGCATGAGTTGACAGTGGCCGCCGGGTTAAGCCGCGGGCGTGCTACCGACGCGCTAGCCGCGCCGCGCGCCGCTCATTTCAACTGGCGGAGAGGGCGGGATTCGAACCCGCGGCACGTTTTCACGCGCACACGCTCTCCAGGCGTGCACCTTAGACCGCTCGGTCACCTCTCCCTGCGCGCCGGGATTATAACAGCGGCCATGCCGCGCCCGCCCTTCGTAGCGGCGACCGACAGGTCGACCCCCCGTGGGAGCGCCGCATCCCGCCAGCGTTCATCCGCCGCGGACGGCAGGTGCTCCCCTGGCAGGCGCCACCCACAGTCCGCCCTGCCCGCCCCCGCACCCGCACCCGAACCCACACCCGCCTCGTCCCCGCCCCCACGCTCTGTGTTCCCCCGGCCCCAAGCCTGAGTGATACGGTGTACTAGTACACTAATACACGCTCCGATTCGACGGCTGGGGGGGAAGGGCTGGGCAGGGAATCGAATGCAACGGGCAGTGTGGACTGAGAGGGAGGGAGGGGGGGTGGGGAGGGAATCTAGAGCGGTGAGCAGTGAGGCGTGAGGGGGGAGGGGGAGAAGCGGGCGGCAGGAGAAGGCGGATGGGGGGGCGGACGGGAGGTGGCAGTGGCGCCACAGCCGAGGACCGCGAGGGCAACGTGATCGACCACGCCGAGATCGTGTATCACATGGCCATCGCCAACTACCGCCTGGGGCGCTACGAAGCGACGCTGCCGCTGCTCAAGCAGGC
>Ga0315282_10000962_pt1 | contig 55908 bp, 45 predicted proteins | sample YL17G07_20_MG_FD_203693 | JGI IMG/M metagenome (GOLD analysis project Ga0315282, IMG submission 203693) | Sediment microbial communities from Yellowstone Lake, YNP, Wyoming, USA - YL17G07_20 | ecosystem: Environmental > Aquatic > Freshwater > Lake > Sediment | place: USA: Wyoming | collected...
GCGCTCCAGAGGGGGTCAGGCGCGGCGGATGAGGCGGCGGAACAGGTCGGCGGCTTTGCCGGCTGCGTGCCTGAACCAGGGCTCTGGGGCGGCGGCGAGGGGCGGGGGCGGCTCAGGGGCCTCGGCCAGGCGCGCGGCGCCGTACATGGCCAAGCCCACGCTGGTGCCAAAGGCGGGGCCGCTAATGGGGGCCACCAGGCCGGTGATGCCCTGTGGCTCGCCCAGCCGCACCCGGTTGTCGTCCAAGACCTTGGAGGCCAGCTCAAGCGTACCGGGCAGCAGACAACCACCGCCGGTGAGCACCACCCCGCCAATCAGGTCGTAGAAGCCGGACCGTTTCAGGTCGGTGCGGGCAAGGTTGAGGATCTCCTCGAGGCGCGGTTGGATGATCTCGCCCAGCAGCCGCCTGGGGACCTGCTGGGGCTCGCCGGTGCCGGCCAGGCGGATGCCCACGCGCTGCCTGTCGTCGGCCTGGGCGGCCAGGGCGACGCCGGCCTTGCGCTTGAGGTCCTCGGCCTGCTCCACGGGCACGCGCAGGCCAATGGCCAGGTCGCGCGTGACGTGATTGCCGGCCACGGGAATGGCCGAGGTGTGGCAGATGCTGCCATCTAGGAAGACGGCAACGTCGGCCGTCCCACCGCCCACGTCAATGAGGGCTACCCCCAGCTCCCGCTCCGCCGGAGTGAGCACAGCCTCAGCGGTGGCGATGGGCTCCAGCACCTTCTCCAGCACCTGCACGCCGGCGGCCACCACGCACTTCTCGACGTTCTCGAGGATGCTCTTAACGCCGGTGACTACGTGGGCCGCGACCTCCAGCCGCCGCCCGCTCATACCCACCGGGCGGCGGATGCCGGGCTGACCATCCAAAGCAAACTCGCGCGGGATGACGTGCACGATCTCGCGATTGGGGCCCAGGTTGCCCACGTTGTCCCTGGCGGCCTGGAGGACCCGCTCGCAGTCTTCCGGGGTAACCTCGGTGCCGGCAGAGACGATGGTGCGGCCGGCTACGTTCAGCGACGTGACGTGGTCGCCGGTGATGCCCACGTAGGCAGAGCGAATCTCGAGTGCGGAGGACTCCTGCGCCCGCTGCACCGAGCGGCGAATGGACTCCACGGCGTCCTGGAGGTCCACCACCACACCGCGTTTGAGGCCGAGCGAGGGCACGACGCCCACGCCCAGCACCTCCAGGCGCCCATCCCCCAACGGGCGGGCGACCACGGTGCAGATCTTAGTGGTCCCGACGTCAAGGCCAACTACGGCGTTTTCCACAGCGGCGGCAGCTCCCGAGGATGAACAGGCGGCTTCGTACCCTATGGTTCGCCAACACAGGGGGCGAGACCTACGGCGACAGGCGCGAGCGGGCGGGGCCGGCCGTCAAGAGCGGCGAGTGGGCGGGGCCTGGCCCGCCACGGGCTTCCACACCGGCGGGACATCAAGGCGGCGCACATCCACGTACTCGGCACGCCATCCCTTCTCCCGGAAGCTCTCGACCGCAGCAGCGAAGCGGGCGAGCTTGGCGCCCAGGTCCAGCGGCCGGCCTATGATGCCCTTGGTGCCGCTTGGAGTGAACACGAGCACGTGGTCCAGGGAGGAGACGTCAATCGTCAGTTGATCCAGAGCGGGGAAATGCTCGGCGCAGCCGACGGCCTGCCAGGCGGCCTTGACCCGGGGGCCGGCCAGGCGGTCGCCGGGGTTGGGGTCCAGCACGGGTATGCCCTCGACGCGAGGCAGGCGGGGGGGCGCGGAGGCGGCGCGCTCAATGCAGATGGCCTGCCGGTCGGCCAGGAACCAGCCGTGAGGCGTGCGGACAGCCACGGCGGGCTCGCGGGGCTCCACTATGATCACCAGGCTGTGTGGCAGGTGCCTGGATATGTGCACGTCCGCCACTCGCGGGCAGCCTTGAAGCTGCCGGCGCAGCGTCGAGGTGCGCAGCGTGAGGGTGGTGGTGTTCGGCGCAATGGTAAGAGCCCGGGCAGCCTCCTGGCCCACCACATCGCGGCTACAGCGAACGGCGACGTTCTCGATGCGGAACATGCGGGAGGAGGCCACGCCGTACAGCAGGCCGGCCAGGAAGGACAACAGCACCAGCCGCCCCGCTACACGGCTGGCCCGCAGGGCCCGGCGCCGCTCCTGCTGGCGCGCACGGTCGCCGCTACGGGCGCGCGCATCGGCGACCTGGGCTACCGCCATGTGTCCTCTCTCCTGCTGCGAGGCGACGTTGGCCAGACGCCGGTTTGAAGCGAACCCTGGTGTGATGTGGGCGGCCCCGCGGGCCCTGACCCGCTTGCGCGGTCGGGGTCCACTGGGCCCAGGCCTACGTGCTCATGGCCTCCGCCAGCTTGTGCGCAACCTCCCGGATGTCGCCCGCGCCTATGGTCATGACCAAGTCGCCGGGACGAGTGTGGGCCAGGAGGTAGGCGGGGATGTCCTGCTTGTCGGGGATGTACTCGACCAGCTTGCCCGGCTCATTGCGGCGGACCGCCTCGAACAGGTGGCGGCCGCTGATGTCGTCGCGCGGGGCCTCACGGGCTGCGTAAATCTCGTTGATGATGATGACATCGGCATCGCTGAAGGCGGCGCCAAACTCCTCCAGGAACAGTTGCGTGCGGCTGTAGAGATGGGGCTGGAAGACGGCGATGATGCGGCGGTCCGGGAAGCCGGCTCGGGCGGCCTCCAGGGTGGCGCGAATCTCGGTGGGATGGTGGCCGTAGTCGTCCACGATCAGGATGCCATCCACCTCGGTGAGCACGTCGAAACGGCGCTGAGCGCCGATGAACTGGCCCAGAGTGCGGATGGCGTTGTCCAGCGGGATGTCGCAGGCCGTGGCCGCAGCGATGGCAGCCAGGGCGTTCAGGACGTTGTGCTTGCCGGGGACTTCCAGGCGCACGGGGCCAACGACCTCGCCGCCGCGCAGCAGGCTGAAGGCGGCCCCGCGGCCGTTGAGGGCGATGTCCCGGGCGCTGAAGTGCGCGTCCGGGGCGAACCCGTAGGTGATGTAGTCGCGCGGGATTCTGCTCATCAGCCCGCGGACCACGAGACAGTCATAGCAGCCGACCACGAACCCGTCCGGCGCCGCCCCGCGCATGAACTCGGCGAAGGCGTCCACCACCGTGCTCAGAGTCTTGTGCACGTCCAGGTGCTCGGCCTCGACGTTGGTGACCACCTGTGAGCAGGGCAGCAGCTTGAGGAACGACTTGTCGCTCTCGCAGGCCTCGACGATGGCATAGGGCCCGCGCCCCAGGCGTCCGTTGGTGCCGAACTGCTTGACATCGCCGCCCACCACCATAGTGGGGTCCAGGCCGGCGTCGGCGAAGATGACGCTCAGCATGGCGGTGGTGGTGGTCTTGCCGTGCGTGCCGGCCACCGCGATGCGGCGCTGGTCGGCGGTAATGGCGGCCAGCATGTCGGCCCGATGCAGCACGGGGAGGCCTAAGTCGCGGGCCAGACGCAGCTCAACGTTGGTGTCGGGTATGGCGGTGTTGTAGACGACCATGCCCGGGCTGTTCAGGTTCTCGGGGCGGTGGCCGATGTTGATGCGCGCCCCGGCGCGGGCCAGGCGCTCGGTGCGATGGGTGGGGTGGATGTCGGAGCCGGAGATGCGATAGCCCATCTCCAGCAAAACGGAGGCGATGGCACTCATGCCGACGCCCCCGATGCCAATGAAGTGAATCGAGTCGCGCCGCGACAGGTGCACTGCCCGCCCTCCCTGAGTCATCGCACCGTTGCTGACGCTGCTGCTGCGATCAGGGCTGCTGCCCACGCTATTCTACCTCTTTTTGGGGCAGAAGGCAAGGCCGAAACGGCTGGTTTGCGGTCCCTAGGCCCCGACGGGCTCGCGCGGTCGGGGCCGGGATGGCGGCCCCAACGGGGCCTAGCCGTTGACGGTTGCCGGTTAGACGTCGGGAGCCACCTGCCGGTTCGCGGCCTTGTGGTCGGCGCGCGAAGCGCACTGCACCAGGATGGCGGCGATCTCGGCTCCCGCGTCCGGATGGTCCACGCTGCGGGCGGCGGCGGCCATGGTGCGCCGCTTCTCCTCGTTCAGCAAGATGGCGCCAACGTGCTCCAGAAGGGCCTCGGGCGTCAGCTCCTGGTCGCGAACGAGCACCGCAGCCCCCGCCTCCACCAGCGGCCGGGCGTTGGCCTCCTGGTGGGCAGCGGCGTGAGGATAGGGGACGATGATGGCCGGCAGGCCACGGGCGGCCAGCTCCGCTACGGTATTGCTGCCCGCGCGACAGACCACCAGATCGGCGCAGGCCAGAGCCGACGGTATGTCGTGCAGGTAGGGCCAGAGGTGGTAGGGCGGCGCCGGCTCGATGCCACGCTGCCGAAGCTCGGCTGACACCTGGTCGCCGGCGGCCTCGCCGCAGAGGTGGAGGACCTGAACGTCGGGCCAAGTCAGTATCTTGCCGAGCGCGCCCAGGAGAGCTCGGTTCAGGGAACGGGCGCCCCGGCTGCCACCGGTCACCAGCAGCGTTCTGGCCTCTGGGCTGACGCCCAGAGCGCGGGCAGCCTGCCCCCGATCGGCGCCGCGCACGGGAAGCCGTACCGGCTGGCCAGTGAGGACGGGTTGGTACGCAGCGAGGCGCTCCTTGGCGCTCTCAAAGGCGACCGTCACGGCGCTGGCCAGGCGCGCCAAGAGGCGGTTGGCGCGGCCGGTGAGGGCGTCCGAATCGTGGAGGACGATGGGGACGTTCAGCATCCAGGCTGCCGGCAGGGCGCTGGCGGCCACATACCCGCCGGTAGTGAAGACCACGTCGGGCTGGAAGCGGCCGAGGGCCTGGCCTGCCTGGACGACGCCGACCGCAAGGCCAAAGGCAGCCAGCGGCAGCGCCGGCGAGAGGCCATAGGGAAGCGGCCGGGCGGAGATCAGCTCGTAAGGCAGGCCCTCGCGCTCGAGGATGGGCCGGTCGAGGCCACGGCGGGCACCCAGGAAGAGGACCTCCGTGGAGGGCTGCACCTGGCGCAGGTGCTCACCCACGGCCAGACACGGGTACAGGTGGCCGCCGGTGCCGCCGCCCACGAAGCAGACGCGAAGGGGCTGGTGAGCCGGAGGCGAGCAATCGGCTGTCGGGGAGTTGGCGGCCATGATGGCAGGCAAGGCCAGCGTCAGGCAGCGGTGGTCAGGTCAGGGACCGGCTGCGGGCCAGGCGCGCGACTGCGGGAGATGGACAGGATGATGCCGGCGGCCAGCAAGGCCATGGCCAGGCTGCTGCCACCGCTGCTGATGAACGGGAGGGTCAGGCCGGTGACCGGAAGCAAGGCCGTGGCGACGGCGATGTTGGTGATGATCTGGATGCACAGGGCGAGAGTCAGGCCCCCGGCGGCCAGGCGGGCGAACGAGTCGGGGGCTCGCAGGGCAACGTCGAAGGCGCGCTTGGCGAAGATGGCAAACAGCACCAGCAACAGCACACAGCCCAGCAGGCCCATCTCCTCGCCCAGGACGCAGTAGACCGCGTCTGTGTGGCGCGCGGGCAGATGCCATTTCTCCGTGCCCTCGCCGATGCCTACGCCCCACAGGCCCCCGGAGGCCAGGGCGACCATCATGCGGATGACGTGATAGCCGGACTCCTGGACGTGGGCCACGGGGTCCACAAAGGCCAACAGACGCTCACGCATGTAGGGCCGGCCCAGGGCGAAGAGGACGGCCAGGGCGCCGGCGCCGCCGGCCAAGGCACCGATGTGCCAGAGGCGGGCGCCGCCCAGGAAGAGCATGCCCAGAGCAATGGCGACCAGGACGGCAGTGCTGCCCAGATCGGGCTCCATGAGCGTGAACAGAGCGAGGAGACAGGCGAGGCCCACCACGCGGAGGCAAAGGTTGAACCGGCGCACCTGGTCGGCCTTGTCGGTGAGCAGCCTGGCCAGGAAGATGACCAGGGCGATCTTGGCGAACTCGGAGGGCTGGAAGCTGAAGCCCCACATGACCAGCCAACGGCGCGAACCGCCCAGCTCGCGGCCCAGGGGCGTGAAGACCGCCAGCAGCAGGCCGAGGGCGACGAAGAAGAACAGCCGGGCGCGGCGGCGCAGGAAGTCGGTGCCCATGCGGGTGACGGCGAGCATGAGCAGCACGCCGATGACGCCGTAAAGGAGCTGGCTCTTGAGGTAGCGGTAGGGGTCGCCCAGGCCGTCCATGCTGGTCAGGTGCCCGGCGGCGGGGAAACTGGCCGTGTAGACCAGGATGATGCCGGTGATGGTGAGGGCCAGGATCACCACGAGGAGCGTGTCGTCAATGGGGCCCAGCTTCGCTCGCACGCCGTCATCCTCTCCTTGCTAGTGCTGCCGCGCAAGCTGCGTTCACTGTTTCGGCCGATGGCCGAGCGTGCTCAGTTCAGCGGTCTCACTCCGCAATGGCGTCAAGCGGCGCCCTGCTTGGCGGCCAGGTCGCGCACGGCCTGGGCAAACACCTTCCCGCGATGGGCGGCGCCCTCGAACATATCCAGGCTGGCACAAGCAGGCGAGAGCAGCACCACATCGCCGGGCTCTGCCAGCTGGTAGGCGGCGCTCACGGCTTCTTCCAGAGACGAGCACAGAATGCCTTCTGCCCCGCCAGCTCTCTGGACCGCCGCGCGTATCTGCTCCGCGCAGGCGCCGATGAGGACCAGCCCCTTGGCGCGCTGGGCTACCATCTGGGCCAGCTCGGCGAAGTCTACCTTCTTGTCGGCGCCACCGGCGATCAGAATGGGCTTCTGCGTCATCTGAGCGAGGGCCGCCATGGCGGCGGCGGGGTTGGTGGCTTTGCTGTCGTCCACAAAGACGACGCCGTTGACCTCGCCCACGCGCTGACGAATGTGGGGAGCCAGAGGGAAGCGGCGCACCGCCTGGGCGATGGCCTGAGGCCCGGCGCCAGCCAGGCGGGCGGCCAGAGCCGCCGCCATGACATTCTGTAGATTGTGGCTCCCCGGCAGCTTGATCTCCTCCACCGTGCACAGGAACTCCCAGTCGGCCTCCGCCTGGAGCCGCAGCTCCAACCTTTGACCCGCCAGCCTGGCGCCCACGTGGTCTTGTCGCTCGAGGGAGAAACAGAGCCACGCGGAGCGAGCGCCGGCGGCTGCCCGGGCGACGGCCGGATCGTCGGCGTTCAGCACGGCGAAGTCATCGGGCGCGTGATTCTTGAAAGCCAGTGACTTGGCCGCTACGTAGCTGTCGAAGTCGGGATGATAGTCCAGATGATCCGGGGTGATGTTAAGCAGCACAACCACGCGGGGATGGAAGCTCTCGATGGTTTCGAGCTGGAAGCTGCTGATCTCGGCCACGCACAGGTCGCTGCGGTTGATCTGCTCCAGCTCCCCGATGAGCGGCCGGCCGATGTTGCCGGCGACCACCGCCTTGAGGCCGGCGTTGCTGAGCATGTCGCCCAGCAGGGCAGCGGTGGTTCCTTTGCCGTTGGTGCCGCAGACGGCGATGATGGGGACGGTGCAGAACCAGAACGCCAACTCCACCTCGCCCACGATGCGCAGGGCGCAGAGCTGGGCGAACGGCTGGGAGCCTAGGGCCAGGCCGGGGCTGATGACACCGAGGTCGAAGCCGGCCAGGACATCGTTATCCGGTAGGCCGGGGTGAACGGTCACGCCCAGGGAGCGGGCGCTGGCGAGGCGCTGGCCCAACTGGTCGGCGGAGCGAGTGTCGGTGAGCAAGACACGCGCGCCCCGGCTCTTCAGGAAACGGGCCGTGGCCAGGCCGCTGAGGCCCATGCCGAAGACGACGACGCGCAGGCCGCGCAGCTCCGGCGGGCTGGGCCGCGCGGGTGGGGTCAGGGAGCAAGTGGCGCTCTGGGAACCGGCCCAGGACATGACGGTCACTCTAGCAGTAGGTTGCCAGCAGGAACCCGAGGGCAGCCAGGCCGACTCCCACCAGCAGGAAGCGGTGGGTGACCACGGTCTCGGGCCAGCCGCTGAGCTCGAAGTGATGATGAATGGGCGCCATCTTCAGCACGCGCTTGCCGGTGAGCTGGAACGAAACCACCTGAGCCATGACCGAGAGCACCTCCACCACGAAGATCAGGCCAGCAACAGCAAAGGGAATCACCAAGCCGGAAAGGACCGCGCAGGCACCCAGCAGGGCGCCGAACATGAGGCTGCCAGTGTCGCCCATGAAGATGGCAGCGGGATAGCGGTTGAACATGAGGAAGGCAGCCGCCAGGCCGGCAGTGATAGCCGCCAGGCTGGCGGGAACGGCCTGGGCGTGCAGGCCGGCGCCAGCGGCCAGGCTGGCGGCGCACAGGGCGACCAGGCCGCTGGCCAGGCCGTCGAGCCCATCGGTGAGGTTGACGGCGTTGCCACCGCCGACGATGGCCAGCAAGCACAGCGGCCAGAAGAGCCAGGGCGAGGCCAGGTGGGCCGCACCCGGCAGGCAGACGATGGGGCCAAGCCGCTGGACCACAAACCAACCGAAGGCCCCGGCCAGGATGAGCTCGGCCAGCAGCCGGTAGCGGGCTTTCCAGCCACGGGGCTTGGCGGCGCGAGCTTTCATCAGATCGTCTATGAGGCCGATGAGGGCGAAGCCGAGCGTCAGCAGGGCCACGGCCAGTGCCGCCGGGCCGGAGATGCCGAGCACGAGGAGCGCAAGCAGCAGGGCGACGAAGAGGGCGACGCCGCCCAGAGAGGGCGTACCGGCTTTGCGTAGGTGAGTCTGCGGGCCGTCGTCGCGCACCTTCTGTCCCACCGGCAGGCGCCGGTACACGTCCAGGGCCGCCGCCGTGAGGACCAGCGCGAGGGCAAAGGCAGCCAGGAAGGGCACGACGACCCAGTCAACCACCGAGCAGCCCCCCAGTGATGTCCTCCATCTCCATGCGACGGCTGCCCTTGACGAGCACCGTGTCGCCGGGTCCGAGGCGCGAGCGCAGGAAGTCCAGCGCCGCCAGCTTGTCCTCGAAGGCGTGAGCCTCGACGCCGCGGGCGCTGGCGGCCCGGGCAGTGGCCTGGGACTCCGGGCCCACGGTCACCACCAGGTTGGTTCCGTCCTGGGCCATAGCCTCGCCCAAGGCGACGTGGTGGTAGTGGCTTTCCTCGCCCAGCTCGAGCATGTCGCCCAGCACCACGACGCGGCGGCCGTCGCCGGCCGCGTGTCTGAGGATCTCCAGCGCCGCCCGGGCCCCGGCGGGGCTGGCGTTGTAGGAGTCGTCAATAATCGTGAAGCCCCCGGGTGCCGCAATGGGGTTGCCACGCATGGGCAAGCCTTCGTAAGCGGCCAGCGCCTCGGCGATATCATCTCGGTCGGCCGACATCTGGAGGGCGGCCGCGGCGGCGGCCAGGGCGTTATACACGTGGTGCCGGCCCATGAGTCGCAGACGCACGGGCCAGGAGTGACCGTCAGCCTGCAGGCCGAACTCGGTGCCCTCGACGCCCAGCGAACGGACGCGCGAGGCGGAGACGTCGGCGGGCGCCTCGATGCCGAACGTTACGGGCCGGGCGGCAGTGACTTCGCGCATGCGGGCCACGATCTCGTCGTCGGCGTTGATGACCAGGAAGCCGTCGGAGGGCAGGCTGGCAGGGAGCTCGACCTTGGCGGCGGCGATGCGTCGCCGGGAGCCCAGCAGGCCTAAGTGGGCATCGGCGACGTTGGTGACGATGCCCCCGGAGGGCTGCGCAATCTTGCACAGGTAGGCGATCTCGCGCAGGCCGCGCATGGCCAACTCCAGCACGCAGACCTGGTGCTCGGCGCCCAGGCGCAGAAGGGTCTTGGGGACGCCGATCTCGTTGTTCTCCGTGCCCTCGGAGGCCAGGACCTGCCAGCGGCGGCGCAGGATGGCCGCCAGCATCTCCTTGGTGGTGGACTTGCCGGTGCTGCCGGTCACGCCGATGACGGGCAGGTCGAAGCGGCGGCGATGCCAGGCCGCCAGGCCGCCCAGAGCCTCAAGAGTGTCGGTTACCACGACCAGGCCGACGCCGTCAGGCACGTCGGCCGACACGTCCCGGCCTGTGTCAGGCGCGCGTATCCAGGAGGGGCTGGCGACAACGGCAGCGGCGCCGGCGGCAACGGCAGCGGGGATGAAGTCGTGGCCGTCGTGCTGCTCACCCTTGAGGGCGATGAAGACCTGACCGGGCTGCGTCTGGCGGCTATCGAGGGAGACGCCGAGGAGGCGCTGGTCGGGGCTGCCTCTGACCAGGCGCCCCTGGCAGGCGGCGGCCACCTCGGCGAGGCTGGCTTCGATCATCTGACCATACTCCTCAGGATGCTGCGGGCCACGGCACGGTCGTCGAACTCGATGGTGCGGTCACGGAAGACCTGGTAGGTCTCGTGCCCCTTGCCCGCGATGAGGAGCAGGTCCCCCGGCCGGCACAGTTCCAGGCCACGGCGGATGGCCTGTTCGCGGTCAGCTTCGACTACGTACTGCGCTCCGTCCAGGCCGGGGAGTATCTGGGCAATGATGGCGTGGGGCTCCTCGGAGCGCGGATTGTCAGAGGTGACGATGGCCAGGTCGGCCAGTTGGCCCACCACACGGCCCATGCGGGGGCGCTTGTCGGGGTCGCGGTCGCCCCCGCAGCCGAAGACGCAGATGAGGCGGCCCCGGGTGAGGTCGCGGGCAGCGCGCAGCACGTTGGCCAGGCCATCGGGCGTGTGCGCGTAGTCCACCACTACCTGGAAGGGCTGGCCCTCGTCCACCAGCTCAAAGCGACCAGGCACCCGCGGGGCTTGGGCGAGCGCATCGGCGATGAGGTCCAGGTCGAAGCCGAGGGCCAGGCCGCAGGCTGCTGCGGCCAGCGCGTTGTAGACGCTGAACCGGCCGACGGAAGGCAGGTTCACCTGGCGGCGCTGGCCCTGCGTGGCGGCCTCAAGCACGAAACGCGTGCAGTGGCCCTCCCTCGTGACCTGGGCCGCGCGCAGGTCCGCGTCGGCCTCGATGGCGTAGGTGGACAGGCGGCAGCGGGCGCCGGCGGCGATCTGCCGGCCGCCGGGGTCGTCCAGGTTGACCACGCCGACGAGCTGCTTCTGGGGCCGGGCCGCATCGGCATAGTCGGTGAAAAGGCGGAGCTTGGCGGCCAGGTAGTCGTCCAGATCGGCGTGGAAGTCCAGGTGATCCTGCGTGAGGTTGGTGAACACGGCGGCATCGAACTTGCAGCCCAGGACGCGGTGCAGAGCCAAACCGTGGGAGGAGACTTCGAGGGCCACGTGCGTGACCCCTTCAGCGGCCATGCGCCGCAGCAGGGCCTGAAGCTCAGGCGCCTCGGGGGTCGTGCGCACAGTCGGCAGGCGTTCCGAGCCTAGCTGCCAGCCCAAGGTACCGATGACGCCGGTTTCGGCGCCGGCAGCCCGGAAGATGGTGTCCAGAAGGTAGGTGACGGTGGTTTTGCCGTTGGTGCCGGTGACGCCGACGAGGCAGAGCCCGGCAGAGGGCGTGCCGTAGAAGGCGGCGGCCGCCAGGGCGGCAAAGCGCCGCGAGTCCGGCACGTGCAGGCGGGCGATGAGGTCGGCCAGGCCGGCGACTGCCCACTCGTCCTCGTAGGCAACAGCGACGGCGCCGGCCCGGACGGCGTCGGGGACGAAGCGGTGGCCGTCGGTAGCCAGGCCGCGAATGGCCACGAAGAGGCAGCCAGGCTGGGCTTGCCGGGAGTCGGCACAGACGGCGGCGATGGGTTGACGGGGGTCGCCCGTCAGGCGAACGTCTGGGACGGCCGCCAGCAGATCGGCCAGCGGCACCTGATTGGGTGTGGTGCCAGGCATCGGGCTGCTATTATACACCAGAGTCAGTTCTGGCGGAACGGGCCTCTAGGAGGTGCCGCCTGGTGTGGTGGCGGCGGCAGTGACCACAGGTAGGGTCCCGAGATGCCGCAGCGCGGCTTCGGCGACCTCGCGGAAGACCGGCGCGGCCGCCAGGCCGCCGGTAGCGCCGCCGGCAGGCTCATCCAGGGAGACCATGACGACGATGGGGCGTAGGGTGTCACAGCCGGCAATACCCACGAAGGAGCTGACGACCTTGCCTTCGGCGTAGCCCTCGCGCTCGTGCCCTGGGGCCACCTTCTGTGCGGTGCCAGTTTTGCCGGCCACCACGGTCCCCGGTATGGCCGCGCGCCGGCCGGTTCCGTGTTCGACCACTCCGCGCATCATGTCGCGGACCAGGTGCGCGGTCTTCGGCGAGATCACGTCCCTGACCTTCTCCGGCTCGGTGTGCGAAAGGAGACGACCGTTCGGGGCCCGCAGTTCCTTGACAATGTGAGGGCGCATGAGCACGCCATCGTTGGCGATGGCACCCACGGCCGCGGCAAGCTGGAGGTCAGTGACGGCCATGCCCTGGCCGAAGCCGAGGGTAGCCAGGGTGACCGAGTCGAGGTGGCCCGGGTCGGGAACGCGGCCCTCAGCCTCGGGAAACAAGCCGGAGCGGGTGCTGCGGCCCAGACCGAACTCAGCCATCCAGAGGGGGAACTGGTCGGCCCCCAGCCGTGTGGAGATCTGGGAGGCGCTGATGTTGCAGGAGTTGGCGAGGACCTGCGGGACGTTCTGGAGGCCGTGGCCGTGCGCTCGATACGGCCCCCAACAGCCGATGGTCTTGCCCCCGACCGTGCGGGTGCCGTTGCAGGTGAAACGGCTGGCCGGCGTGATGACGCCTGCCTCCAGGGCGCTGGCGACGACAATGACCTTGGCCACCGAGCCGGGCTCCCAGGCGCGGCTGGCGGGCAGGTTGTCGAAGTGTGACCACTGCTGGGCACGGGCCGCGCGCTGGAACTCGTTGGGGTCGAAGGTGGGCAGGGAGGCCATGGCCAGGATGGCGCCGGTCTTGGAGTCCAGCACCGTGCAGCTTGCGGCTTTGGGCCGGAACTGGGCCAGGCAGTGGGCGATGCCGAGCTCGGCGGCCGCCTGAATGCGCGGGTCTATGGTGAGCACAACCGTGGGCCCCGCGGCGGCGACAGGATCGGTTGACAGGCCGACCTCCAGGGCGCCGGACCACCCTGAGAGGTCGGGTCCTTGCCAGGGCCGGTCGAGGACGTCGGCCAGGCCAAGCTCCAGGCCGGCCAGGCCGGTCAGCTCGGTGGATTTCTCGCGGAAGCCGATGACGTTGGCGCAGAAGGCCCCCTGCGGATAGAGGCGCTCGTAGGCGCGCTCGGTGAAGATGCCTGGGAGGTGCAGGGCCTGCACGGCGCGGGCTGTGGCGGGGTCCACGTGCGTCTTGACGACGCTGTAGAAGCCCGTGCCAGCCAGGCGCTGGGCCACCATGCTCTCCCGCATGCCGAGCTGTGCCGCCAACACGCGGGCAATGGCCGGGCGCTCGCCGTCGGCAATGGCATGCGGATTGGCGCAGACCTGGGTGAGTTCGACGCTGATGGCCAGGGGCTGCCCGGTGCTGTCCACGAGGTCGCCGGGCCGCACGCGGGGCTGGTGGTAGGTGCTGGCCACGTAGCGCTTGAGCTGGAGGACCTGCCGGCGCTGGACCACCATTAGCTGGGCGGAGCGCAGGCCCAGCACAGCCAGGGCCAACAGCACCAGCACGGCAGCCAGGCGCAGACGGAATCTGGAGATGGCGTTCAGATTGGCGGCCATGGGCGGCAGCGACCTCACGCAGAGCGGCGGCCCCGGTGAGCGAAGCTCTGTAGCCGCGCCATCGGCCGGCCCGGCTGCGGACTGCCGGGGCTTCAGGAGGGCCGGTCAGCTTTGGCGGCGCCAGCCTGACGCGGCGGGTTAAACGTCAAGCCCAGGCGGGCGGTAAGGGTGCGCATGAAGGCATAGAAGGCACGGCCCGGGGAGCTGGGGCCGGGTTGCTCCAGACGCAAGGCCGCGGGATGCACGGTATCCACGCCGGCCGGAGGGCGCAGGCCGCGCTCCTTGGCGGCGCGGGCGATGTGCGTGGGGGCGCTGGCCACGCGGACCTGCCTCAGCAGCATGGTGTTCTCCGTGCGCACGTCGGCCAGGGCTCGGGAGAGCTGGCGCTTCTCGGCTTCCAGGACGGCGAGGCGGACCTGTGCGGTGAGGTAGGCGCCGACACACAGCCCCAGCAGGACCAAGGCCGTGATGTTCCGGCGCAAGTGGTTGGCTGCTGGCGCCGCACGCGACGCCGTCAGAGGGTATGACTGAAGCTTGGGTACGGCTGCCATCGCGTGGCTCCTCCCTCTCCCTGCGCCCTCAGTGGGCGCGGAGGGCCAGTGGCCTGCCGACAGGCAGGTCGGGAACGGCGGTGGCGTCTGCGTTGGCCCTGTGCCGGAGGGGGCGCCCACGTGCCTCCCGGAACGTTGTGCCAGGGCCAAGGCCATGCTCTAAGGGCAAAAGAAGGGATGGGGCGCGTCCTTCACGGCTGGCACTTCGGGGCGTGAATCTCCTGTGTGTTGTGCGAAGCAGGCCGCGAAGGTGCGCTGCCGCTGTGCTGTGATGTAGGCTGTGACGTTGCTGTGAGGTTTGACCAGTCTGCAACCAGGCGCCAGGACTCGGTCGGACGCGCCCCATCTGGGTGGCCGGAGCACGGCCTCGGTGGCCGCGGTCCGGAACCTGCTTCCCGCTCAGCAGCGCTCCGCGGCACGGAGCTTCGCGCTGCGGGCGGAAGGGTTGCGCTGCACCTCCTCTGCGCAGGGCCGGAGCGGTCGCTTGGTAAGAATCACGACCTGCTGCCGGCCGCCGCACTGGCATTGAGGTAGTTGGGGCGGGCAGGTACAGGCTCTCTGGAGTTCGCGCAGAACTCGTTTCGCGATGCGATCTTCCAGGCTGTGATATGTGAGGACACATATCCGGCCGGAGGGGACGAGTGCTGCTGCCGCCGTGCGAATCCCGCAGGAGAGCGCCTTTGGTTCGTCGTTGAGGTAGCTGCGAAGTGCCATGAAGGTCTGCGTCTCGGGTCTAATTCTTTTCCCCGTGTCCCCGCGACGCGGTGCTGTGATCGCTGCTCTGACAATTGCTGCGAGCGTTGCTGCGTCTGAGATCGGACGGCGCCGACGCGCCTGCACGATCTCGGCTGCGATGCGCCCTGCCCGCCCCTGTTCGCCGAACTCGCGGATGACCGCCGCCAGATCATCCTGGGAGAGTTCGGCAATAAGGTCTGCGGCTGTTTGCTCTCGCCTCCTATCGAAGCGCATGTCGAGGCCGGTCCCGTCGAAGGAGAAGCCTCGCTCCAGGTCCGCGAACTGGTCCATGCTGGGCCCGGGATCAATGACCACGCCATTGATCCCCTCGATCCCCAGGTCGGCGAGAATGCTGTCAAGGTGCCGGAAGTCTTCGCGGACGTAGGTGACGCGGTCGCTAAACGGCGCCAACGTCTCCTGCGCGAGGCGCAGGGCCGCGTCGTCGCAGTCTAGGCCCAGGAGCCGCGCGTCGGGCGCGGCCGCCTCCAAGATGGCGCGGGCCAGCGAGCCCCCGCCCAGCGTCATGTCCACATAGAGGCCGGAACCGGGGCGCAGGAAGTGCAGGACCTCCTGAACCATGACCGGTGTGTGCTGGGTCGGCATGAGTGCTCATGGCAGCCGCTCGCCTAAGCATATTCGGCGCCGTTGTCATCGTGCCAGAGGCCGAGGGCGCGGGCATCCTCGACCATGCTTTCCTCGGTGAGCTCGGACTGCTGATACTGGAGCCATCTCTGCTTGGCCCAGCATTCTATGCGGTTGCCGACGCCCACCATGACGACCTGGTTATTGTCGTCCGTCAGGCCGATGAGCTCCCTCAGCAAGTCGGGAATGCGCAGGCGGCCTGCATTGTCGAGCTGGGTGGTATGGGCGGAGCCGAGGAACCGGCGCTGAAGACGTCGTGCTTTGGGGTTGAAGATGTTGTCCTCGTTGGCGAGCCTCTCGCGGGCGGCCTCGAAGTCCTTGCGGCTGACGATCCAAATGCAGTCCTCGTAGCCGGCCGTGAGGACAACTTCGCCAGTCAAGTCCCTGCGATGCTCGGGACTGACCGGCACCCTACCCTTGGTGTCAACGCTGTATTGCGCTTGTCCAGCGAACACGAGTTCCTCACGCCCCGGGAGAGCTAGCTGCAAAACTGACGGCTCAGGTCCTCAACTCGTGCGGCCAGAACGACCTGCTACCACTATCAACCACATTGGCTTGCTTGATTACCACGCATGAATGCTGTTCTACCACGATTTCCTACGAAGGTCAATACTCATGTGGAAAAAAGTGTTCGCCGCGTGCAAACACCCGTTCGTACGCTGTCAGGATCGTAGCGGCCTCGCGGGCACACAAGGCAGCATTCGGAAGCGGCTGGCGGGTGTCGGGGAGTGGTAAACTGTGGGTCAGCGGGCCTGTCGCGAGAAGAGGAGAACACCTAAGAACAGGAACAGGCCGGTCACCAGGCAGATGCCGGCAGTTTGCCACTGGTGGGGCAGGAGGCCTGCGCTGCTGGCGTAGAGGATGATGCCGGCGGCCACGAAGATGGCAGAGAGGAACGCAGCCATCCAGACGAAGCCATAGCGGACGACGCTGATGAGCGTCTCCACGTCCAGCGCGCCCGTGCCACGGGTGCGGCCAGTGTCAACGTCACGGTCCAGACGAGACTCGAAGTGGTCGGCGAGGGTGAACAGGACCGTATCGAGCTCGCCCTCCAGCTCGCCCTGTCGGATCATGGAGAGAAAGAAGGGCGAGAAGGTCTGTGGGTAGCGGCTGAAGGCGGTCGCCAGAGTGCGGCCCATCTCGACATCGCGCCGGATCTGGTCAATGATCTCGCGGAAGTAGGCCTTGCCGACCTGGTTCCTGAGGGCCTCCAGCACCTGCAAGATATTGACGTCAGCGTGAACCAGGCTGCCGAACTGGCGGCAGAAGGCGGCCAGCTCGGCGTTGGTGATGTCGGTGGACTGAGGGGGCATGTGCTGTCCTCCAGCCGGACGGCTTATTCCGGCACGGACTCGGCGAGGCGCTGACTGATCTGCTCCAGCATGGTCACGGCATGCTGGTTGTCGGGATGGTTGCGCAGCTCGATTTGCAGGGCCTCGACTGCCTCCTGGACCCGGCCTTGCTTGGCAAAGGCTACGGCCAGGTTGAGGTGCAGGTCACGGTGCGTCGGGTTAATGAGACGACCGCGCTCCAGGTACTCCAGAGCCTTGTCCACGTGCCCCAGGGCGTTGTGCGCCGCGGCCAGGTTGAGCAGGCCGGGCATGCTCTGGGGCTCCAACTCCAAGGCCAGCTCGAACTGCCGGATGGCGTCAGAGAACCGCCCCTGAAGATGATAGGCAGTGCCCAGGTTCAGGCAGGCTGCCATGTTCCTGGGCTCCAGGCGACTGGCCTGCTCCAGAAGCCGGACAGCGTCGTCGAGCTTGCGGCGCCGCAGGGCTTCGCTGCCCTCGTGCAGCAGGGCTTGCGGGCCCTGGGGCTTGGCGCGTCGAAAGGGCCACATGGCGGAAGGATAGAGGGCGCTGCCAGGTTTGTCAAGCGGGCAGGTGGAGGAGGGAGGTGGGAGGTGCGATCTAGGATGGAGGAGGTGGGTGAGGGATGGCGAAGGTAGGGGGCGCAGGGGAGCGAGGTGATGGCTGTGAGCATAAGCAGCGACGATCAACTGAGCCGCCAGCTTCTGGAGCTGGGCATGGTGACGGAGTCAGACCTGGAACAGGCCAAGCAGATGCAGACGCAGATGGGCACCCAGCTGGGGATGGCGCTGGTACAGCTTGGGGTGCTGACGGCGGCGGACCTGGCCAGACTGGGGCCGGTGCAGGCAGCACCACGGCAGGGAGCACCACGGCAGGCGGCGCCGCAGCAGGGCCGAGCGCGCGCCGCCCCCACCCCGGCCAAGGCCAGCCTGGCCAACTACGAGATTGACCCGGCGGCAATCCGCGAGATACCCCGGCAGGTGGCGGAGCAATATCTGGTGCTGCCCATTCAGATGAGCGAGAACCGGGTGGTAGTGGCCATGGCGGACGCCACCAATGTGTTTGCCATTGACGAGGTGCGCCAGCGCACGGGGCGACGGGTAGAGCCGATCGAGGTGGACCAGGCGGAGTTGGAGGCAGCTATCGAGCAGTTCTACTCGGCGCAGGTGCGGGCGGCCCTGGCCAGCACGGAGGGGGCGCTCGATCCCTCGCAGCCGCTGCTGCACCCGGAGCTGATGGTGGGGGCGGACAAGGACCTGGTGGCCATGCTGGATATGGCGCCAGTGGTGCGGGTGGTGGAGTCCATCCTGACGAATGCGGTGCGGGCGCGAGCCAGCGACGTGCACGTGGAGCCCCGGGAGGACGGGGTGTACGTGCGCTACCGCGTGGACGGGCAACTGATGACGGTGATGACGCTGGACCGGGAGATGCAGAAGGTGGTGGCCTCGCGGCTGAAGATCATGTCCAACCTTGACATCTCGGAGACCCGCATGCCGCAGGATGGGCGGGCCTTCGTGAGCGTGGACGACCGGCCCATTGATCTGCGCGTGTCCAGTTTGCCCACCTACTTCGGGGAGAAGGTGGTGCTGCGCATCCTGGATAAGAGCCAGGTGCTGATCTCGCTGAGGCAGCTCGGCTTCCTGACCGAGACGATGAAAGAGTACGAGGACCTGCTGCGCACGCCCCAAGGCATGATCCTGGTCACCGGCCCGACGGGCAGCGGGAAGAGCACTACGCTGTACGCCTCGCTGCAATACCTGAAGACAGACACCAAGAACATCGTGACGGTGGAGGACCCCATCGAGTATCAGGTGGAGGGGATTAACCAGTCGCAGGTGCACCCACGCATTGACCTGACGTTCGCGCGGGCGCTGCGGTCCATTCTGCGCCAGGACCCCGACATCATCCTGGTGGGCGAGATCCGCGACCTGGAGACCGCCGAGATGGCCTTCCGGGCGGCGCTGACCGGGCACCTGGTGCTGAGCACGCTGCACACCAACGATGCGCCCAGCGCGGCCACGCGGTTGGTGGACATGCACGTGGAGCCTTACCTGATCGCTTCCTCCGTGGTGGGAGTGCTGGCGCAGCGGCTGGTGCGTCGCATCTGCACGCGCTGCCGAGAGCAGACGCAGCCGACCGACGTCGAGATCGAGCAGCTGGCGCTGACGCCCGAGGAACTGGCCAACATGAGCTTCTTCAAGGGACGCGGCTGCGAGCAGTGCCGGAATACCGGCTACTACGGCCGCATCGCCGTGTACGAACTCATGTTGATGAGCAACGAGATCCGGGACGCAGTTACTGCCAGCAAGTCGGCGGCGGAGATACGGGGCATAGCGGTCCGCGCGGGGATGCACACGCTGCGGGACGACGGGATACAGAAGGTGCGCGCGGGGGTCACCACGGCGCAGGAAGTCATCAACGTCATCTTCACCGTGGAGGAGGCGCTGTAGCCAGGCCGCCTGGGCCGCAGGAGCCAGCAGAAGCGGGGCCGCCCGTCGGGCGGCCCCGCTTTCGTTTGGCAGGACTGGAAGGCCCGCGCCCACTCCCGCGAGGTTACCACTTCTGCTTGAGGATGGCCCACTCCACCCCACGCAGTATGTAAGTCATGGCAAAGGCGCACAACACGACGTAGCTGATCCAGAGGACGACCTGATCGTTGAGCTGGTCGCCCAGCCAAGTGCGCAGAAGCGCTTTTTTGATGACGGGCCGACTGGTGATAACGGGCCGGACTTCGACGGGCGTCCAGTCGGGTCCGTGGTACTCTCTCTCCTGCTCGGGGGAGGGCTTCTCCTTGGGCCCGGGCTCGACGAAGGAGATGTGCTGGGCGAAGCTGTCTATGCCGATCAGGGCGCCGCCGAAGCCGGCACGATAGATGGGGGCCAGCAGCACCAGGCTGACCAGGGCGAGCACGACCACTATGGGGTTGACCAGGGCGAACTTCTGGCGTTGGTGCTCATTGTAGATGGCGCACCGGCGGCAGGGCATGAGCTGCTTGGTGCTCTTGCGCTTGGGCTCCGCCAGCTCTTCCCGCACGTACTGCTGGGCGGTGCGCTGCTGCTGGGCGGAAGTGCCTCGGGCAGTGGCCCGGATGGAGACCAGGCGGTCAATCATGCCCTCATCGCAGTTGCAGCCACGGTTGAGCTTCCAGCAGCTCTTGTGCGCCTGGAAGGCGGGACAGACCGCTTGCAGCGATTCGTGGCAGTAGGGAAGGTCCCAGCACTTGGCCCACAAGGGGGTTCTGCCCGTGACCTTCTTCTTCTCCACGTGCATGGGGGCCTGGTCACGCTGGTCCTCTTCGGGGGCCGGGGGGCGCCGGATGCGGTCCACGATGGCAATGCCGGCGCGCAGGGCTACGATAACGAAGACGATCTCGCCGCAGAAGCGTAGGTTCCTGATCAGGTCCCGACCCACGGGGCCGGGCGAGGCGTACTTGTTCTGGATGACAAAGGGGATGATGACAGCGGCGATGAGGCCGGGCAGCACGGCCAGGTAGACCCAGCCGGGCTGCTCATAGAAGCGGATGAAGGCGCTGACGGCGACCAGGATGGCAGCAATGGTGAAGACGGTGCTGGTGGTCTGAAAGACGGCGGCGACCCGGCCGCTTTCCTGGGTCAGGTGGCCAGCCAGAATGCCGAAGATGAGGTAGGCAGTGCTGACCACCAGCACGACCACAGTGACCTTGAGGACCGTTTCGGCGCTGCCCGTCAGCCACTGTGCGACTGTGGGCGCGCCTTCGTGCAGGGCGCCACGGCGGGGTAGCGGTGGACGTTCCGGCATGACAGCTCAACTCCGGTCCGCAGCACTAGCGGGGGCGGGCGTCTGCGGCGCGGGGGCCGCCGGGCGCGGGGGCGCGCGCCTGCTCGTCCTGGTGCTCGCGGACGATGGCTTCGAACTCAGTGGGGACGCTGGCTTTCTGGTAGGCGTCCTCGTACTTGACGATACCCTTAATCACGAGCTGGGCTAGTGATTGATCTAGCGTTTGCATGCCCTTGCGGGAGCCGGTCTGGACGATGGAGCCGACCTGGTAGGTCTTGGCTTCCCGGATCATGCTGCGCACGGCGGGGATGGCGTCCATGACCTCGAAGGCGGCGACGCGGCCCGAGCCATCGGCCTTCTTGACCAGGGTCTGCGAGATGATGCCCTGGAGGTTGACGGAAACCTGCATGCGGACCTGCTGCTGCTGGTGGGTGGGGAACACGTCAATGACGCGGTCCACCGTCTGCACGGCGTCCTTGGTGTGGAGGGTGGCGAAGACCAGGTGGCCGGTTTCGGCGGCGGTGATGGCCAGGCCGATGGTCTCCAGGTCGCGCATCTCCCCCACCAGGATCACATCGGGGTCCTGACGCAGCACGAACTTAAGCGCGTTGGCGAAGGAGTGAGTGTCCTCGGCCAGGCCGCGCTGGTTGATGAGGGACATCTTGTCGGTGTGGATGAACTCCAGGGGGTCCTCGACGGTGACTATGTGCAGCGGGAAGCGCTCGTTGATGAAGTTGATCATGGCCGCCAGGGAGGTGGACTTGCCGGAGCCTGCCGGCCCGGTCACCAGCACCAGGCCACGGGGACGCCCACAGAAGTCGCGGCAGATGTCAGGCAGATTCAGCTCCTCCATAGTGGCAATGCGGAAGGGGATGGCACGGAAGACGGACTGGATGCAGCCGCGCTGGCAGAAGAGGTTGACGCGGAAGCGGGAGACGGCCGGTATCTCATAGGCCAGGTCGAGCTCCAACTCACGCTCAAAGCGATCTATCTCCCCCTGGTCGAGGATTTCGTAGCTGAGCGCCTGCGCCTCTTCTCTAGTGAGCGGGTCCATCCTCATGGGCACCAAGTCGCCGTAGATGCGGACCAGGGGCGGGCTGTAGGCCTTGATGAAAAGGTCAGAGGCGTCGCTCTTAACGGCGAAGGTGAGCAACTCGTCAATGGTGGGCATGGGCTTTCCCCCGTTGGTCAGGCGCGCCTGTGGGCGCTAGCTGCTGGCCGCGGCGGCCTGTTCGAAGGCCTCGAGGTCAACGCCGCAGCGGCGGGCCAGCTCGGCCGGGTAAGAGGACTTGGCCAGCGCCTCTTCGAACTCGACCAAGCCGTCGCGGACGAGGCTGGCCAGGTACTGATCCAGGACGACCATGCCGTGCTCCTGGCCGCTCTGGATGGCATTGTAGATCTGGTGCGTCTTGCCTTCACGGATGAGGGAGCGGATGGCTGGGGTGGCCAGCATGATCTCGAAGCCGGCGATGCGGCCGCTGCCGTCCTTGCGCGGGAGCAGGCTCTGGCAGACAACGCACTCCAGGGTGACGGCCAGCTGCATGCGGATTTGCGCCTGCTGCTGGGGCGGGAAGACGTCAATGGCGCGGTCCACGGTCTGCATGGCGTCGGTGGTGTGCAGCGTAGCGAAGACCAAGTGGCCGGTTTCGGCAGCCGTGATGGCCAGGCTGATGGTCTCCAGGTCGCGCATCTCGCCCACCAGGATGGTATCGGGATTCTGACGCAGCACGTGGCGCAGCGCGTGAGCAAAGGAGTGCGTGTCGGCGCCGATCTCGCGCTGGTTGATGGCCGAGTTCTTATCCAGGTGGACGAACTCGATGGGGTCCTCGATGGTGATAATGTGGGCGCGCTTGTTCTCGTTGATGTGATTGACCATGGCGGCCAGGGTGGTGGACTTGCCGCTGCCGGTGGGGCCGGTGACCAGCACCAGGCCACGGGGGAGCATGGCGACCTGCTTGAGAATCTGCGGGAGCGCCAGCGCGTCAATGGTCTCGATCTCCACGGGGATCAGCCGGAGCGCGGCGCCCAAGTGGCCCTGCTGCCGGAAGCAGTTGACGCGGAAGCGCGCCACGCCCTCCAGCTCGTAGGCCATGTCCATCTCCCAGTTGCGCTCGTAATGCTCGCGCTTCTCCGGGGGCATGATGCCGTACATGAGGCGCTCCACGTCCTCGTCGGTGAGCACGGGTAGCTCGGTGCGCACCAAGCGGCCGTAGATGCGCAGCACGGGAGGCTCGGCGACGCGCAGGTGTAGGTCAGAGCCTTTGGCGTCGCGGAGCATGATCAGCAACTCGTCCAGGCTTTGCTCAAGCGCCATCTAATCTGCCTCCCTGAACCTGTCTGCGGACGGGCGCGTCCGCCGCGCAGGAGGGGTGTCGCGTTAGTAGCGCGTGGTCGGCGGCTGTTGATAGCCGGGCGGCTGCGCCGGCTGCATGACGGGCTGCGGCGGCTGCTGCGGGCCGTCGGCCTGGCTGGCCAGGTGGGCGCCCGCCGCTTGCTTGTCGGCCACGCCACTCTGCGCGGCCCGCCGGAGCATCTGCTTCAGCTCGGTGCGGTTGCCCGCGTTATGCATGGCCTCTTCCTCGCTGATGCGGCCAGCCACAAAGAGCGCGCTGAGGGCCTGGTTCAGGGTCTGCATGCCCCAGAAGGCGCCCTCGTCAATGGCGTTGTAAACCTCCGAGGGATGGCCGTCCTCGATGATCTTGGCGATGGTGGGGGTGGCGATCATCACTTCGCAGGCGGCCACCCGGCCGCTGACGTCGCAGCGGGGCACGAGCTTCTGCGAGATGACCGCGTTGAGCGATTTGGACATGCGCAGACAGATTTGGTTCTTGTCGTGCGGCGGGAACATGTTGATGATGCGTTCCATGGTCTCGCCGGCGCTGACGGTGTGCACCGTGGAGAAGACCAGGTGACCGGTCTCGGAGGCCTGCATGGCCACCTGCATGGTCTCCGGGTCGCGCATCTCGCCGATGAGGACCACGTCCGGGCTCTGGCGCACCACGTATTTCAGCGCGTCGGAGAAACTCTCCGTGTCCACGCCTACTTCGCGCTGGTTGACGATGCTGTTCTTGTCGCGATGGACGAACTCGATGGGGTCCTCAACGGTGACAATGTTGCAGTGGCGCGTGCGGTTGATGAGGTCAATCATAGCCGCCAGGGTAGTGGACTTGCCGCAGCCGGTGGGGCCGGTAACCAGGACGAGGCCCTGGCGCGCCAGCGCCACCGCCTGGGAGCCCAGCACGGGCGGCATGCCGAGTTCCTCGAGACTGTAGATGTCCAGGGGAATGATACGCATGACCAGGCCAGTGTTGCCGCGCTCCTGGTAGATGTTGATGCGCAGGCGGCAGATGTCGCCATGGGTGATGCCCAGGTCGCGCTCGTGGTAGTCCTCGAAGAGGGCGATCTGGCGCTCATTCATCAGCTCGTGGGCCACGGCCCGGGTCTCGTCCGGGGTGAGTTCGGGCTCGTCCAAGGGCGCGACCTGGCCATTGACGCGCAGATGCGGCGGGGAGCCAACCTTGAGGAAGAGGTCCGAGGCACGCACCTCGGCGCCGTACTCGATAAGCCTACGCCAGTCCAGCAAGGGGAAGACCTCCTTTAGCGGCGAGACAACCGACAGGCCTGTGGCGGCCGGCTCTGTACCAAAGCGGCCCAGACGGAGGGCCTCCGGTCTGAGCCGCAAGACACGTCGCCGCAGCCGCCTGCCGCCCCTGGCCTGCTAAGCATCACAGCTCCAACGGGCGCCAATGCGAGAGAGCACACGTTGTCCGAGAGCCACTTACTGGTGGAGCTGGTGGGAGTTGAACCCACGACCTTCTCCATGCCAAGGAGACGCGCTCCCGCTGCGCTACAGCCCCACCGCGGGGGCATTATACGTGCATGCAGGGCCTGCGTCAAGGGCTATTTCGTGGACGGCTGGTGGCAGGCCTGCCGCGTGGGAGGCTAGCCGGCGTGGTGGTGGCCGAGGAGGCGGTAATAGGCCGCTTCGACCTCGAGGACCTTGTCGGCGATGTCGAAGTGCGCAGCGCGCCCAGGCGCTGCGCGCGACATGCGGGCGCGGAGGTCGTGGTCGCTGGCCAGCCGATATAGGGCGTCAGCCAGGGCCTGAGGGTTGCGGGGAGGCACCAGCAGGCCGGTCTCGCCTGCGGCCACCACCTCGGGCGCGCCGCCAGCGTCGGTGGCGACCACCGGCACTCCCAGGGCCATAGCCTCCACGAAGACCAAGCCGAACGGCTCCCACCAGGAGGCGAGAGCGAAGATGTCGTAGGCGGACATCACTGCGGCCACGTCGCGGCGGAAGCCCAGGAAATGGGCCCTGTCGGCCAGGCCGGCAGCGGCGGCTGCCCGCTCGAGCTGCGGGCGCATGGGTCCCTCGCCCAGGAAGACGAATTGCGCCGTCGGCAGGCGCGGGGCGAGGCGCAGGGCGGCCGCCAGCAGGTCGTCGTGGCCCTTCTTGGGGGACAGATGCGCGGCCGTGCCGATGACCAGGCATTCGGGATCGAGGCCGAGGGCTCGCTTGGCTTGAGCAGGGCTCAGGCGACGCTGGAAGGCGCGCAGGTCAATGGCGTTGTGGACCACGGTTATGCTCTCCGGGGGGATGCCCTGAGCGATCATGTGTCGCCGCACGGCCTCGGAGTTGGCGATGAGCAGGTCGGCGTACCTGTACCAGATAGCCGTGTTCTGTCCCTGCACCGTGGCCACGGCAGGGACGCCGAGGCGGTGAGCGGCGCAGGCACCCCACAGGCTGGCGGTGGACAGGTGGGTGTGGACGAGGTGGACGCCTTCCTGGCCCAGCAGGCGGGCCAGGCGACGCGGCGCCGCCAGGTCCAGCTTGCCGTACAGGTGGACGGCTCGGACGTCCAGGCCGCGCGCGCGGCCTTCCTGGATGACGGGCAGCACCTGGTGCTTGCAGAGGATGAGGTTGCGATGGCCGCGGGCGTTGAGACACTGGGCCAGCGTGATCATGTACAGCTCTGCGCCCGACAGGCGCGAGGGGCTGATGATATGGGCGATGCACAGCGGCTGGGGCGCGGAACCGTGCATAACTTCGCTCATGCCGCGATGGGCGGCTGCCGAGACTTGACGGCTGCGACATAGGTGGACGAGGCCCACTTCGCCAGCAGGAAAGGGCGAGGCCGAACCATCTCCAGACCGGCCTCCTCCAACAGTCGGCGGAGAGTGTCCAAGGTGAAGATGTAGAGGTGCTCTCTGGGCAGGAATCCGCACCAACGACGGCGGTAGAGGCGGCGATGAAGCGACTCGTAGTTGGGCGTCCGCAGCAGGAGAAAGCCGCCGGGCGCCAGCAGGCGCGCCACCTGGCGGAAAGCGGCGGGCGGGTCCGAGAGATGCTCCAGCACGTGCCACATGGTGACAGCCTCACAGGATTGGGGCGGCAGAGAGCCCTCCTCGAGCGCGCCCGTCACGACCTCCAGCCCGCGCTGGCTGCGGGCGACCTCGGCGGCGGCCGCGCCCGGCTCCAGCCCCTTGAGCTGCCAGTCAGGGTGCAGCTCGCGGGCGCGCTCCAGGAACTCACCGGTCCAGCAGCCCACGTCCAACAGGCGTATGGGCCCGCGCGGGACGTAGCGCTCCACCAAGCGGACGCGGCGGACCTGGCGGTCCCTGGGCTTGATGGGCAGCAGCAGCCACTCCTTGAGGCCCTTCACGGCGCGGCGCGGCAGCGAGAAGCGCCTGGGGGCGTGATACGCCTGGGTGTAGACCTCGCGCCACCGGGCCTCGTCTGTGAGACGCGGGTTCACCAGCACCAGCCCGCATTTGGTGCAGCGCTGGAAGGCGAAGCCCTCTACGACGTGAAGGGTGCGCAGGCTGGCTTCCTCGCCGCAGAAGAAGTCCCGGCCGGCCTCCAGGTCCGTGGGCTCGACGGTACCAGTCATGATCCCGCTCCGGCGTGCTCTGTGGCCCGCGCGAGAGCCTGTGTGGCACCGCTGAACAGCTCCCGGGACACGGACAGCGAGAGCCAGGCCTGGCGCAGCTTCTGGCGCAGCTTGCGGCTCAGGCCGAGGCTGAGAACGGTCAGCAGCGCATACCCCAGGAGCTTGCGGACAAGGGTGAGCCGAAAGAGCGCCCACAGCAGCCTGGCCTGGCGGGGCGAGCGGTGCTTGGCGATGAAACGAGCATAGCCGCCGTGCAGGTGGCAGAGCCGCTCCGCTTCCGGCATGGCGCCGGAACTCTGGGCATGATGGTGCGTGACCGAGCAGTCGGGGACCAGTGCTACCCCGTATCCGGCGTGCCGCACACGGTAGCACAGGTCCACTTCCTCGTAGTAGAAGGCGAACTCCTCGTCGAAGAAGCCGAGACACCGGGCCAGGTCGCCGCGGATCATCAGGCAGGAGCCCAGGACGATGTCCACGGGCAGGAGGGCAGCGGGGCTTCGCAGAGCAGCACGCAGGCGCCAGGCAGCCAGGGAGGCAAGGCCCAGCAGCTTGGCGAGCTGCCAGGAGAGAGTAGGAAAACGCTCGTAGGAGTACTCGCGCGCGCCGTCCGGCCGCTCGAGCAGGGGACCGCAGATGCCCAGCTTCGGGTCGGCCTCCAGCAGCTCGACCATGCGCCTGAGGGCCCGCTCATTGACCACGGCATCATTGTTGAGGAAGAGCAGGTGGCGGCCGCGGGCGCTGCGCGCGGCGACGTTGCAGCCTGCCGCGTACAGAAGGTTGCGGTCGTTCTGGATCAGCCGCACTTCAGGGAAATGCTCCCGGACCATCGCCTGCGAGCCGTCGGTGGAGGCGTTGTCGGACACGATGACCTCCAGCTCGAGGCCCTGGGCCGACTGGAAGGCCGAGGCCAGGCACTGCCGCAGGTGTTCGCGACGGTTCCAGTTGACTATGCAGACGGATAGGCTGGGCGAGCTGAGGGCCATGGTTCGGATCCAGAGCGCAGCGGCGCTGAGTTCGGCAGACGAGCCCCTGCACAGGCTGGCCGGCAAACATGCGGGCAACGTCGGGGGACGTTGCACGGCAGACTTAGGGGCACTGGCGATAGGCGCGCAGCAACTGGACGGCGTCGCGGAAGCGCCGCCGACGGCGCTCGCTGCGGCCCAGCGACAGGGCACAGGACACGGCGCGGCTGAGGACCCAGCGGTAAAGCTGGGCCGCGAAGAGAGCCCTGAGGAGTCGGGCCGTGAAGGGCCTGTATTGCTTGCCAATGAAGGCGGCGTGGGCGGCAATGGTCTTAGCGGCTGCGGCGTCGCTGGGCATTCTGCCGGTGCTGCGCCCGCCATAGTGCACAATGTAGCACTCCGGCAGATACCAGACCTCGCAGCCCGCCTGACGGGCTCGGAAGCAGAGATCCGTGTCGTTGGCGTACAGGTCGAACTGCTCGTCGAAGAAGCCGAGCTGGCGGCCGAGATCGGCACGTATCAGAAGGCAGGCACCGGAGACGACATCCACGGGAACGGGTGGGTGGCCCGCCTGGTAGACGGAGGTGCGATGGCGGCCGAGCCCCAACAGGCGGCAGAGGTAGGAGCCGACGCTGGGGAAGGGAGCGGGCAGGCGGCAGATGTTGCCCGCGCCGTCGAATTGCAGGGGGCCGCAGATGCCCGCGGTGGGGTGCGCGTCCATGAACGAGACCATCTTGGCCAGCTCGGCGCAGTCTACCACCGTGTCGGTGTTGAGGAAGAGGATATGGCGGCCGGAGGCCTGACGCGCGGCGACGTTGTTGCCCCCCGCGTAGAGGAGATTCCGTTCGTTCTGAATGAGCGTCACCTCTGCGAACTGCTGGCGCACCATCTCGGCCGAGCCGTCCTCGGAGGCGTTGTCCACCACCATCACCTCCACTTCACCGCCGAGCCCCTGGCGCGTGTCCAGCAGCGAGCGCAGGCAATCGCGCAGCAGGCCCTGGGTGTTCCAGTTCAGGATGCAGACGGTCAGGTCGGGGCTGCTCAAGGGTTCTCGACCCACTCCTCCAGTTGCAGGCCTTCTTCGCTGATGAGGTGATCGTAGCGGCCCGTCGGGTCGGCCGCCGCGTATAGATCGTGCTTCTGCTGGCAGTGCTCGGGCAGCAGGTAGCCGTAGTGCTTGAGGCGGATGTCGGACACTGTCGTCTCCCCCACCAGGCCCTGTATGAAGCCGCTGAAGCGCTTCATGGGGAAGTAGAGGCCCGGCTGGTTGCGGAACAGGCGCGGACACAGGCTCTTGGGCGAGCCCCACTTGCCGTCCACGCGGTAGTGCGTACGGGAGCGCCAGAAGTGATAGGGGCGGAACGAATACAGCACCCAGCCGTCCTGGTTGACCAGGCTGCGGATCTCGGTCTTCATGCGCTCCTCGAACTGCTCGTCAATGTCCACCAGCAGGATCCAATCGGGCTGGGTGTCCTTGGCCAGCGCCAGCAGGACGTTGCGGTCAATGCCCTCGTGCAGGAAGTCCTTGGGCCAGCTCAGCAGGCGCGCTACCTGCGCAAAGGAGCGGCAGATGTCCACGGTGCGGTCCGTGGAGGCGTCGTCGAAAACGACGATCTCGTCCACATACTGCGAGAGGTCGGCCAGGCACTCCTGCGCCCAGTACTCGCCGTTGTGGACCCGGATGGCAGCGGTGATCCTGGGCTCAGGGCGCCGGGGCAGCACAGGCACAGGACCCGGGCGCGGGGCCGGCAGGAACTTGCGCCGGTCCAGCAGACGGCGAACCGGCCGCCATGGTCCGCGGACCCCGCGCGGGGGCGGGTTGTCGGGAGAGCGGCTCACCCTCGAGTTCCCTCTCACGTGCAGCTAGCCGTTGCTCTCGCTGCCGGCAGCAGCGGGCGGCAAGATAGGCCTCTTTCGTGCCTCGCGCACTGCGCCAAGGAAGGCCAGCGCTTCGCGGAAGCGGCGCTTGCGCTTCTCGCTGCGGCCCCAGCTCAACAGCACCAGCAAGCCTCGCGTGAGCACACGCCGCCAGGCGGCCGCGACGAACAGGAAGCGGAGCAGTGCGGCCCAGAGCGGGCGATAGTGCTTGGTGAGCAGCGTCAACTGCGCCTGAGCGGCCTCACGACGCAAGTAGGCACTGTCCACCCGCCCACTGCTGCCCCCGCCCAGGTGCACAAAGCTACAGTGCGGCAGATACCAGACTTCGTGTCCAGACCTGCGGATCACAGCGCACAGGTCGTTGTCATTGCCATAGAGCGGGAAGCGCTCGTCGAAGCCGCCCACGTCCTCAAACAGGCTCCGGCGGACCATCAGACAGGCGCCGGAGATCCACGGAACTGACACCGCGCGATCTGCCGGCAGAGGCGGGAAGAAGCGCTTCCAACTGAGGCCGACCAGGCCGCACAGCAAGTACCACGGGCTATGGTAGGGAGGCGGCCTGCTGTTCTGGACGCGGCCCTGGCTATCCAGCTCTGCGGGCCCGCAGGCGCCCGCGCGCGGGTGCTCGTCCAGGAAGGCGACCATCTTGCCCAGCTCGGCGCAGTCAACCAGCGTGTCGCTGTTGAGGAAGAGCAGGTAACGCCCGGAGGCGTGACGGGCGGCGACGTTGTTGCCCGCCGCGAACAGCAGATTGCGCTGGTTCTGTATCAGGTTCACCCGTGGGAACTCGCGCCGCACCATGTCCGCCGACCCATCCTCCGAGGCGTTGTCGGCCACGATGATCTCCAGCGTGCCGTTGAACCCCTGCTGCGTGTCCAGCAGCGAGCGCAGGCAGCCGCGCAGGAGGTCCTTGGTGTTCCAGTTGAGCAGGCAAAGGGACAAGTCCAGCGTGCTCATCAGCGCAGGCGAGAAGGCCCCTTCTACTCCAGGTAGCCGAGGTCGCGCAGGCGCTGTTCGACCTGGCGCGCTTCCTCGGTGCTGTAGGTCAACGGCTGCGGCTGCGCGGCGACGGAGAGCGGCGTGTCGGAATAGGTCGGTGGGCGCACGGCCAGGCTGCCGGAACCCAGCAGCCCGCTCATCGCCTGCCCGTCCATCTCCAGCGGGATGGGCTGCCCGAGCAAGTAGAGCAAGGTAGGCGCGATGTCGGCAATGGAAGCCGGCCCCCTCATCTGCTCCTCGGCCGGAATGCCCGGACCCGCGAGTATGCAGACGCCGTCTGGGTGGTGATGGGAGACTATCGGCAGCGGGGGCTTGTGGTGGGCCATGCGACGGTAAGCGATCTGCACCTGCTCATCCAGCACCACGGGCGCCTCAGGATGCGGTATGCGGACGTTGGTGGCATACGCGCAGTCTTTGGTCATGGCCACCAGGTCAGCAAACGCCTTCGCGTGTGGCCCCTGGTAGAGGTCGGCAGCCTTCTCCACCAGCTCAAACACGGGTTCATCAGTGTCGGGGTGTCTGTAGGCGCGCAGTTGCGCGGCCAGGTCATCGCAGAAGGCGTCGTAGTCTGCGGGCTCAACTACGCCACGCGGCTCGCGCCCTCGCAGGTTGACCCGGAAAAGCGGGGAGAATCCCCACGAGAAGGCCTTCGTGCGCGACCAGTCCACGGCGGAGAACTGGCGACTGCGAGGAGTGAAGCGGATGCGTGCACGCGCCCGCGGCAGCCGACGCCGAACGACGTCTCTGATGCGATGCCATATGGGATCCAGCAAGCGCCGGCGGAGCGAGGGGCGTGGCGCCAGCATCTCCGACCAGTGAGGCAGGCCTTCGCGGTAGGCCAACACGCCCAGATGGGCCAGTATGGCGTCGAGGTTGAGGCTGCCTCGCACCGGGCGCGCTCCGTGGTCTGAGGCGACCAGGACAGTAGCGTCCTCGGGCACCAGGCCAAGTAGCTGGCTGACCGCGTTGTCCAACGACTTGTAGGTGTGAAGCAGCAGCCGCGCGCGCGGGTCATCGCCATTGGCGAAGTCCACGTCGGCGGCATAGAGGAAGTGCTGCACGCGATCGCTCAACAGGTAGACGGCTGCGAAGACCTCGGTGGGGTGATGCGTGAGCAGATAGCGCGCGACCGCGGTGTTCCGGTCGACCTCGACATCCAGAGCGGCAGGCGGGAGGTTGCCATCGTCGTCCCAGCAGGACCAGCTAGCGAGGGCGTCGGGGCCCAGGGCTGCGGCGATCTCGTGAGCCAAGCGTGGTGGGTTGCAGTGTTGGGCCGTTCCCAGCATGTCGAAGCCACCGATGACGTACCCACGGCGGGCAGCCACCGGGTTGCTCCAAGGCATATTGTAGAGCCCGACTGAGAGGCCCGCCTGCTCCAGCAGCTCCCACACGGAGCGCGAGCGCGAGTGCGTAGCGTAGGAGCGCGCCAGGTGGTAGGTGCCGGCGACCGGGTAGCAGAAGTCCAGCACCCCGTGCTTGCCGGGCCTCACGCCGCTGCCGAAGGTGGTCCAGGCGCAAGGGCTGATGGGCGGGATGGTGGACTTGAGCAGGCAGTGCGCACCACGCCCCATGAGCCCAGCAAGGGCGGGCAACTCTCCGGCCGCGGCCAGGGGCTTGATGATGTCAAAGGTGGCCCCGTCTATGCCGATGATCAACAGCTTCGGCTTGTTGGACACGTGCAGGCCTCCCATGTCACCTAAGGGGCACCGGGGGGCTCGGCTCCCGGCACACAGCAACGAGGCAGCCAGGGACGCTACGCCGATCGTGCTCCCGCAAGGGCCGGACGTTCACCGGCCATCGTCTGGTCTTGCGGCGGAACCACCAAAGTACCTTGCCGCTGCGCGTGCAAGGATACCACATCTGGCCGTATACCGCCACCCGCTGGAAGCACGTTTGCAGCAGGCCGCGAAGGCTGGCGGCGTCGTAGGCGGCCTTGTGGAAGGGATTGCACCGGGGGCGGCCGATCTGGTCGAAGAAGGGCACATCGTTGGGCGTGGATACGAGGTACTCGCCGTCTGCTCGAAGGGCACGCGCCGCCTCGGCCACGCAGGCCGCGCCGTCCTCCACGTGCTCAATGGCCTCGAGGGAGACGATGAGGTCGAACTGCCCGTAGGGGGACAGGTTGGTGGCGTCCCCCACCTCGAAGCGGAGGCTCTCGCCGTGGTAATGCTCGCGCGCGTAGGCAATGGCCTCGGGACATATGTCTACACCCAGCACGCTGTGCGCCCCAGCCTCCAGCAGAATGCGGGAACCGTAGCCGGTGCCGCAGGCCACGTCCAGGACCTCCTTGTCCCTGGCCCTGCGGGCAGCAAACCTGTAACGAGCAACATGCTCCCGCCAGACGGCTTCCGGCGTGCCCCCCTCGACGACTCGCTCGCCCGTCCACACCACGGAAGCGCTATCCATTCTGGCTTCTCCGCGCTTCGGGATGCGGCCCCCGGCACACCGCCACCAGTCGCCGAGGCAGGGCCTTGGCCAGCCGCGCGGGACACAGCGGCTCCACCGGCAGGTCGCGCGAGAGCTTCTTGAGCAGCCACAAACCGGCCCGACGCAGCACGGTGCGGCCCCGCCAGTACTGGCCATACATCTCCACCTGCCTGAAGTGCGCGCACAGCTCGCGCTCCAGGCGCTGGGCGTCGTATTCGCTGTGATGGTGCGGGCTGGGCGGTCGCTCGCCGCGCAGGAGCCGCAGGTCGGCCCCACAGTTCGGCGTGGATACTACGTAAATGCCGTCCTCGGGCAGGGCGCCTGCAGCCGCCGCCACGCAGCGCTCGCCGTCGGGGACGTGCTCGATGGTCTCGATGGAGACCACCAGATCGAACTGGCCATAGGCGCTCAGCTCGCGGGCGTCGCCGACGCGGAACTCCAGCCCCTCGGTGCCGTAGCGCAGCCGGGCGTACTGGACTGCATCATCGCTGATGTCCACGCCCAACACGCGCCTGGCGCCAGCGTCCAGAAGCATGCGCGAGCCGTAGCCCGTGCCGCAGGCCACATCCAGGACCTCGCGACCTGGCGCGAAGCGGCAGGCGAAGCGATACAGCGAGATGCTCTGGAGCCAGACGGATGAAGGAGTCTGCCCCTCAATGGGTCGCTCGCCATCGAAGCGCAGGCGCTGTTCGAGTTGGTGCCAGGTGGACGTAGACATGGCGAAGTGCTGCGGGCTGGCCGGCGGGCGCCTACGTCGTGCGGGCGCGCGTGCAGGTCTGGGCCAAGAGCTGAGCAGCCAGGTCCGCATAGCGCTGGGCGCTGAGGCGGATGCTGAAATGCTCCCGGACGCGGCGCTGAGCCGCCTGGCCCAGGGCCAGCCGGCGGGGCTCGTCGGCGAGCAGTGAGCAGAGGGCCGCCGCGGCAGCGGGCGGGTCCGACTTCTCGACCAGCAGGCCGGTGACGCCGTCCTCGATGATGTCGGTGGCCGCACCGCTACGGGTGGCCACCACAGGGACCCCCATCGCGCCGGCCTGGGCCATGATCATGCCGAAGGACTCATCCACAATGGTAGGCAGGAAGGCAATGTCGGCGCAAGCCAGCACCGCAGCGATGTCCTCGTGGAAGCCGGCGAAGATGACCCGGTCGTCGAGGCCGAGGTCTCGGGCCAAGGCCTCCAGAGCGGGGCGCTGGGGCCCGTCGCCGACCAGCAGGAAGCGCACGTCGGGCCGCCCGGCACCCAGCACAAGCTGAGCGGCGCGCAGGAACTCGTCGAAGCCCTTCTCCGCCGACAGGCGGCCGATGCCAGCCACCACGGGGGCTTCCGCCGGCAGCCCAAGGCGCTCGCGAACGCCCTCCGTGGGCAGTGCCTCGGGGTCGAAAGCACAGGTGTCCACGCCGTTGGGTATGAGCGTCAGCCGCGCGGCCGGGATGCCGTTCTCCAGCAGGGCATCGCGCACGGCGGTGGAGGGGCAGACAATGCGATGCGCCAGGTGGCGGAAGACCAGCCGCCGCCGGGCGTTCAGGCGCCGGACGGCGTGCATGGTGAAGATCATGGGGCGCTGCCGGAAGCGCGTGAAGTTATGCAGCAGGCAGGCGTAGGTTGCGCGGTCGTGCAGATGAAGCACGTCGGCCTGGGCGGCGTCGAGCAGGCGATGCATCCGCACCAGGCCAGACAGCGAGAAACGCTTGGGCTGGGCCGGGATAGGGACCAGAGGGAGGCTGCTGGCCTGGGCCCGCCGCCACATGGGCGTGTCCGGCGGGCAGGCGAGGATGACCTGATGCCCCAGGGCCTGCAAGCCAGCCGAGAGGCCGACAACGAAGTCCTCGCGGCCGCCCCACTCAGCGCAGGTAAGGACCTCCAGAATCCTCACGAGGGCCCACCACCCGGCCTGCCTGCCACCAGGGAGTCACGCAGAAGCGCCAAGGAGGCGCTGGTCACCTCTTCGGTGGAGATGGCGAGCATGCACTCCCAACGGACGCAGTTGCGGTCCCGGCAGGGGGCGCAGGGAACGTCGTGGCGGAGCACGCAGACGGCCGGGCCGCGGGGGCCAGTCAGGTCCGGCGACGTGGGGCCGTAGAGCGCCAGCGTGGGCACGCCCAGGGCTGCGGCAATGTGCACGGGGCCGGTGTCGCCCCCGACCACCAAGCGGCAGCGGGCCAGCAAGGCGATGAGCTGGCCCAGCGAGGTCCGCCCGGCGAGGGAAACCACCCCTGGTCCAGCATCGCGGGCAATGCCGGCGGCCAGATGCTGCGCACCTGCCGAGGCCAGCACCACCACCTGGCTGCCGTGGGCTACGAGGTCCCTGGCAAGCGCGGCGAAACGATCAGGGGGCCACTGCTTGGAGGGCCAGCCTGAGGTCGGGATGAGGGCAGCCAGCCGCTGGGGCACCGCGCCGAAGCCCTCGACGAGCAAGGCCTCAGCGGCCCCGGCTTCGGCTGGCGGCACCGCAATGTCGAACCGGGCGGGATCGGGCTCGGCACCCAGGTAGCGGGCGAACTCGCAGTACACGTCAACAGCGTGGCGGGCCGCCGGTGGGCCGGGGAGCCTCATATTGAGCGCCCAGCGCCCGCCGGCGCGGCACCAGCCGAAGCCGAGGCGGTAGGGGGCGCGGGAGCAGAAGGTGAGGTAGGCACTCTTGAACAGACCCTGCATGTCCACCACCAGAGCGAAGCGGCCGGCACGCGCCTGCCGCGCGGCGCGCGCGTAGCCGCGCCAGCGTGGCGGAGCAGAGCCACCGTCGGCGCCGACGACTATGAGTTCATGCACATGCAGGTTGGCGCGCACCAGATCAGCCATGCGGCCATCAACGGCCCAGGCCAGCGAGGCATCCGGGAAGGCGCGGGCGATGGCACCCACGGCCGGGAAGGCGTGCAGAATGTCCCCCACGGAGGTGAGCTTGACGATGAGGATGCGTGAGGGGGCCAGCACCGGCCGGGGCATCAGGGCTGCAACCCCCTGACCCAGGTGGCCGGCTCCTCGCCATCAGGCGCGCTCTTCCAGCGGCGGTGCATCCAGAGCCACTGCTCGGGGTACTGGCGGATGATGTCTTCGATGGCCTGGGCCATGAGGCGCGTGTTGGCCAGCAGGTCGGCCTCGCGGTTGCCTGTGTTCACCAGGCGCAGGGGCTCGCCGAAGTGGATGGTGTAGGTGTCATCGGGTTGACGCACGGCGAAGGTCGGAACCACGGCGGCTCCGGTACGCATGGCGAAGAGGGCGGGGCCGGGAGCCGTGGTAGCGGGCCGGCCGAAGAAGTCCACCAGCACGCCGCCCTGGGTGACGTTGTGGTCGGGCAGGATGCCTAGAACGCGACCCTGACGCAGGCAGCGGATCGCCTCGCGCACGTCGTCGCGGGGGACCACACGCAGGTTGTTGGCTTCGCGAATGCGCCTCATCAGGTGTGCAGTATACTCGTCGTTGTGCTCTCGTGCAATCACCGAGACGGGCCAGCCGTCGCGGGCCAGGCGCGCGCCCAGCAGCTCCCAGTTGCCCAGATGAGCGCCGAGCAGGATGACTCCCCTCCGCTTCTCGAAGGCCTGCTGGAAGTGGTCAAAGCCCTCGGGGACGACCAGACGGCGAATCTCGTCGTCAGAGAGCTGGGGCGACTTCAGGAACTCAAGTGCGGTGCGGGCGAAGCTGCGCGTGGCGGCTTGGGCAAGGCGCCGGCGCTGTGCGGGGGTGAGATGCTCACCGAAGGCCGTGCGCAGGTTGGCATCTATGGTGCGGCGGCGGTAGCGGAGCACGCTGAAAAGCACGTCGGCCAGGCGATTGGCCAGCCAGGGCACCCAGCGCAGAGGCAGCGGGCGCACCACAAGCTGGAGAGTCCAGGTCAGGCAGTGGGCTCCCAGGTTGCCTAGCTTGCGTCTGAGGGTGTCTTCCTTGCGCTTGGGCATCGCGCGGCCTCGTCAATCAGGGCAAAAGCCTGCTCTGCGCCCTGTATGATCTCCATCTCACAACGCAGAACCCGGCAATCCAGGCGCGAGGCAGCTTCCTGGGGCAGGCGTACGGCGTCCTTCTCGGTGGTCACGAGGAGATCGGCTGCGTTGCACACGCTGGCGATGGCATCGAGATCGGCCGGCACGTAGGCGTGGTGGTCGGGATAGCGGATGGGCTTGATCTCGGCGGCGCCCAGGCGCTGAAGAGTAAGCTCGAAGGCGCGCGGGCTGCCGATGCTGGAGAGAGCCGCGATTCGCCTGCCGGCCAGGCGGGCGGGGTCGGTCAGGTCGTCTTCGCCCAGGCGGCGGAGGCCCACGGGCCGGTGGCGGGCATGAGCCAGGCGACCCGCAGGGGCTGCCTGGCGGGCCAGAGCGGCGATCTCGGCCACGGCCTGGTCGCAGGCCAGGTCAGTGTGAGTGAGCCACACGGCGGCGGCCCGGCGCAGGTGAGAGAGCGGCTCGCGCAGCCGACCCCCGGGAAAGAGCCGCTGCCGTGCCAGTGGCGAGAGCGCGGACAGCAGAACGATGTCCAGGTCGCGGGTCATGCGGAAGTACTGAAAGCCATCGTCGAGGACCATGACATTGGCGTCCGTATGCTCCAGCAGCAGTCGCCCGGCAGACTCTCGCCATTTGCCCACCGCGACCGGGATGTGCGGCAGCAGGCGAGCCAGCATGGTAGCCTCGTCCCCTGCGGGGGGCGCAGCCGCACGCGCCTGGGCTGGGGCGGGCGGCTGGCCATCGCCACGAGAGACGAGGCAGGCCGCCTTGTCGGCGCGACCGTGGCCACGCAGGATGATGGCGGGGCGCAGTCCGCACTGGCGCAGGTGCTGGGCTACCAGAGCGGTGGCGGAGGTCTTGCCGGTGCCGCCCAGGGTCAGGTTGCCGACACTTAGGACCGGGCACGGCAGGCGCGCTCGCCTCAGCACCCCCAGGTCGAAGACGCCGATGTTGGCGGCCAAGGCGGCTCGATAGGGGACGCTCAGAGCGACCAATCCGCAGCGAGCCAGGGAGGCGGGCACGCTGGGGCGCTCGCCGGTGACCACCTCCTCCCAGGCCGTGCTGAGGTCCATGAAATCAACTCGCGTGCTCATGCGCCAGCAGCGCGACGAGGCGGCGGGCCGCGCGCTCGGAGGCGCCGCGGTAGTTGGCCAGCACCTGAGGGCCTTGCTCGGCCACCCGGGCCAGGGCAGCCAGGTCAGCCACCAGGCGCAGAATGGTCTCCGCCAACTGCTCGGCGTTGTCCACCTGCCAGGCTACCTGCTCGCGTAGGGCGATGCTGGCCATGTCCTTCTGGTTGTGCATGTGGGGCCCGAAGAGCACGGGCTTGCCCAGCGCCAGGGGCTGGAGGATATTGTGGCCGCCCTTGGGGATCAGGCTGCCACCCACAAACACCACCGTGGCGACGGCGTAGACGAAGGCCAGCTCGCCAATGGTGTCCAGGATGATGACAGGGTGATCGTGCGGCTCAGGCAGGGAGCTACCCGGCGCCTCCGGCGCCGCGGCCTGCTGGAGCATGTCGGTGCGGCGCAGCACAGACCAGCCGTGCTCATGGATGAGGGCGGCGATCTCGTCGGCCCGCTCGGGGTGGCGGGGAGCGATGATCAGCCGGGCGTCAACGTGCTTGACCCGCAGTCGCCAGAAGGCGTCGAGGATGGGGCCCTCTTCCCCCGGATTGGTGCTGCCGGCGACCAGCACGGAGCAATCCTCGGAAATGCCCAACTCGCGGCGGAGGTTCGCGGCCTGGGCGGGCGAGACTTCCGGGCACTCCTCGTCGAACTTGGCGTTGCCTGCCACGGTCACGGCCTCCGGCGCCGCACCCAGCGCCCGGAAGCGCTCGGCATCAGTTGCCGTTTGCGCGCAGATGGCGTCGAGATTGGACAGGGCCCAGGCGTAGACCGGTCGCACCAGGCGGCTGCGGTCGAAGGAGCGGTCGGAGATTCTGCCGTTGACCAGGGCGGTGCGCACACCCCGGCGGCGAGCCAGCCACAGCAGGTTGGGCCACAACTCGGTCTCCACCATGACCAGCAGATGGGGATGGAGCGCGTTTAGCACCCTCTGCACAACGAACGGGAAGTCGAAGGGGAAGTAGATGAAGGCGTCCACGTCGAGCGCTGCCTTCTCGGCCATGGCCCGACCGGTGGGGGTGGTGGTGGACAGCACAATGCGGGCGAGGGGCTCCAGGCGTCGGAACTCGCGGATGATGGGCCGGGCGGCCGTCACCTCGCCCACCGAGACGGCGTGAATCCATACGACCTCTTCCTCAGCCGCCAGGCTGGAGCTTCCCCCGGAGGCCGCCAGCCGCTGGCGCAACTCCTTGGGTAGGAACCCCAGGCGCTGAGCGAAGCCGGCCCGTGACTTGCCCAGAATGAGCAGCCGCCACAGCAGGTAGACCAGCACCACGGGGAACAGCGCCGCCAGCAGCAGGTTGTAGGCAAAGCCCCTGAGGCTCTGACGCCAGGAGAAGGGGTCAGAGGCGGCGGCCCCGGAGGCCGAGGAGGAAGCCTGTGTGGCAGCGCGGTTCATAGGATGAGTTGGACAGCAAAGGCCAGGCAGGCTACGGCGACGCCCAGGGCGTTCACGTGCTCCTTGTTGAGCCACACCCGTTGCCAGCGGAAGTCGCCCCAGGAGCCGGCAGGCACCCGCAGTCGCGGGACAAAGCGCGGGGTGCGGCGGCAATAGTCGTCGTATTCGCGGCCGAATCGCTCTCGCAGGAACTGCTCTTCGTCCCGGATCACGGTGTAGTACACCAGGGCGAAGAGCGACAGTATCACCGGCAACGAAATCCACACGCCGGACATGACACAGCCGCCGAGGGCCACGAAGAAGCTGCCCAGGTACAGCGGGTTGCGGGTATGGGCGAAGGGCCCGCGCACGGCCAGCTCCTCTTCCTTGAGGACGAAGCCGGCAGCCGCTACCCGGATGGCCACACCGGCAATCAGGCAGCCGAGGCCCAGCAAGACCGCGGGCAGCAGCGGCTGGGCGAAGATGACCAGCGGAACGAGAGCCAGCAGCGTGAACGTGGTGCGGCGGCGCACGGCGAAACGCTGCCAGCGGCGCCAGAGAGCCCGAGCCCGCGGCGGCGCGGGGGCCGATGCTTCGATTGGCGAGGAGGGTTCGTGGCTCACGGTCCGTAGCGGCCGGCGGCCACCTACTTGCGCTGGTCCAACTGGCGACCGACCCGGCCGGTTTGCATGGCCTTGATGAAGTCCACCAGATACTGCACCTCGGGCGTCATCTCGACTTCCTGCGCAATGCGGGCCAGGGCCTCGGTCGTGCCCAGATCGGAACGATACAGCAGAACGTAGGCCTGCTTCAAGGCGCGTCGGGACGCAGCGGACACGCCGCAGCGCTCCAGGCCGACGGTGTTGATGCCGCGGATGTCGGTCGCGCGCCCGTCGGCGATCATGAAGGGCGCGACGTCCTGCACAATTTTGGACTGTCCGCCGACCATAGCGATCTTGCCCACCCGCACGTACTGATGGACGCCGACGAGGCCGCCGAAGGTCACGTGGTCCTCGACGATGGAGAAGCCGCTGATGCCCACGTAGCTGGCGATCATGGTCTCGTGGCCCACGGTGGCATCGTGACCGACGTGGGAGTAGGCCATGAAGTAGTTGCCGTCGCCGACGACGGTGGCGCCGCCCTCCAGGCTGGCGCGGTGGATGGTGGCGCACTCACGGATGACGTTGTCGTTGCCGATGATGAGCTTGCTGGGTTGACCGCGCCATTTCTTGTCCTGGGGCTCGCCGCCCAGCACCACCCCCGGATACAGACGGTTGCCGGTTCCCAGAATGGTGTAGGGCTTGAGGACGACGTGGGATTCCAGGCGGCAACCGTCGCCGATCACCACGTTGTCCTGGATGATGCAGTAGGGGCCCACCTCCACCTCCTCGCCAATCTGCGCGCCGGGATGGACGATGGCCGTGGGGTGGATGCTCATGCGCCCTTATGCTCCTCAGCGGCCGTGATATCCACAGCCTCGCGGGCGGCGCGCGACTCCACCAGCGCGAAAGTGTAGTAGCCCTTGGCGACCACTTGGTCGTTGACGCGGGCCTCCACGGATACCTTGCCCATGGGCCCCTTGATCTTGAGCATGTTGACCTCGCAGATGAGCTGATCGCCCGGGACCACGCGGCGTTTGAAGCGGATTTTGTCTGCGCCGCCGAACACGGCCAGCTTGCCGGGCTCGTTGATGGTGACCAGCAGCAGCACCCCGCCCACCTGGGCCATGGCCTCCATGATGAGAACGCCGGGCATGACCGGCTCCCCGGGGAAGTGGCCATCGAAGAAGGCCTCGTTGCGGGTCACGTTCTTGAGTCCGACGGCGCGCTTGCCCGGCTCCAGTTCCAGGATTCTGTCAATCATCAGGAAGGGGAACCGATGCGGCAAGGTGCGTTCGATCTCAACGATGTCCATCTCCATGTTCGCAAGCCCCCCCAAAGCGGGATTGGAGCCGGAGCCGTAGTGCACGGCGGGCCGCGCCCCGCGCTCCACGCCAGCACACTTCGCTGGACAAGGGAGCAATCCTTCTATCTGCTGCGCACGGCCAGGGTCACAGGATAGGAGGAGGCGGATTCGGGCATGGTCTGGATAGGGAGCGTGCGCTGCTCGCCAGGCGCCAGCATGAGCGTATGCAGGAGTTCCTCCTGTCCCGGGTACAGGACCCCAGTCTCCACGGCCCTGTGGTCAATCACAAAGATGCCGCGGGCGGCGCCGCCTCCGGCCCGCAGGGCGATCTCAATCTTGCGCGGCTGCGGCGTGCCATTCGCCAGCTTTAGTTCGATCTCATAGACGACGCCGTAGTCTCCATACAACAGGCCGCCTTGGTCGTCGGCGGAGCCTTCCTTGCCCAGGTGTAGGAACAGCCAGGCATCGCCAACAGCGTAACCCGCCGACAGGCGCTTGAGCGGCGGGAAGCGGGTGCCGGGCGTCTGGGCTGTGGTGAGCCGCTGCGGCGATACCTCGTCGGGATACGTGGGGCTGGTTGCCTGCGGCGGACAAGCGGTAAGACAGACCCGCACTGAGGCATCGTTGAGCGAGGTCAGGCGCAGCAGGCCGCTGACCACGTCCTGGCGGCCCAAGCGCCACGACAACGCGGACCAGGTGCGCCCTGGCGGCACGTAGAGAACGTAGCCGGCGCCAGCGCCGTCGTGGTCGCGGAAGCGCCGGGCGGCGAGGTGGCCGACGAAAAGCTCATCCCGGTGCGGCCCCGCCACCCCGCTTACCATGTGCACGGCTGCGGTCTGGGCCGACACGTTGCTGAGTTCGAGTCGAAGCTGACAGCCGCCAGGCATGACGCACTTGTGGTGGTACAGCAGCCGGGCGGCGCTGCGCGGCTCCAAGGTGCCCACGAACAGGTCGCCGAGGCCGGCGATGTTCTCCGGCTCGTTGCTGACCAGCAGCACGGCCGGGGGTTGCGTTGGCGGCGGCATGCCGTCCTGCTGTACGCGCAGGGCCTTGGCCACGCTCAGGTAGTCCTGACCCACAGCGCGCAAGGCCACCCGATAGCCGGAGGCCGGTGGGGCCTGCGGCGCGACGGCGGCGGTGAGCTGCGCGTTGGGCTCCAGGCGAGTCCCGACGAGGGCGGCGTTGAGGGCCAAGCGGCTGAGCACAGCCAGTGGCGGAGGCGGCCCGCTGATGAGCACGGGTTCGGGCGGGCCGATGACGGCCGCCCATTTCCTGACCTCGATGGGGACCATCGCCTGCTGGTCGCCGCGTGATATGCCCAGAATGGTGGCGCCTACGCCGACGCCACGGACGGCTATGAGGTCCCCACCGGGGTTGGCCTGCGGCTCAACTGTGTCGGGCGAGTAGAGCGCCAGTTGGGCAGCGCCGGCCAGGGTGCCTCCGACGCGGATGGTACGCGTCTCCAGATAGGGAACGGTGAGGCGGGCAGGGGCGACGGCCAGATAGGGCTGGGCGAACGCGGCCTTAAGCAGCTTGGCCCAGGAGGCTGCCAGTGCGGCGGGTGAGCTGGCGGAGGCCCTGGCCACCTCGCGGTCCACGGCGATCAAGGTCTGATCGCGCACGCGCAGTGCGGGCTGCCTGCCGCCGACGACGCGGATGTCTACGGGCCGTATGCCGGCGAGAGCCAGATCGGCCAGGCGGTCGGCGAGCAGGCTGGCGCGGGCCTGCACAGCGTTGTGGTCTGCGCCGCGGAGGCGGATGACGGTGGCGCCAGCAACCCTGACGTCGGCGACGAAGGCCTTGGGGGAGGCGCTACGGACAATAGTGGTCACGCTCAGCCCGGCGGCAAGCGCCGCGGGCCCGGCAGACACAAAGAGGCTGAGGAGCAAACTCAAACGAGGGCAGGCCATTTGCCTCAGTGGCTAGGTGCGGTTGTCGCTGTCACGCTGGGCGACCGGGCCGGAAAGCGCAGCAGGAGCCGTCTGCTGCCGGCTCCGGCCGAGGCCCAGGAGAGGGTCCGCTACTAGCGACCGCGCGCGGGCCGCCCCCGGGGCCGGGCTGCCGACCTCGCAGTGGGCGGTCCACCGGCGGCCTACTTGTCGTCTTCGCGCAGCAGCTCTTCGAGCTTGCGCAGTCGCTTCTCCATCTCGGGCAGGCGGCGCATGAGGGCGTGCATGCGCATCTGCTTGCCGTGGGGGCCGGCCGGATAGCCCGAATAGAGCACCCCGGCGGGCACGTCCGAGATGACGCCGGCCTGGGCGCCGATGGTGGCCTCTTGGCCGATGGTGATGTGCCCCTGCACGCCCACCTGGCCGCCCAGGGTGACATTGTCTTCCAGGTTGGCGCTGCCGCACAGGCCAGCCTGGCCGCAGATGATGCAGTTGCTGCCGATGACGCAATTGTGGGCCACGTGCACCAGGTTGTCAATCTTGGTGCCGTCTTCGATGATGGTGGCAGCCACCGTGGCGCGGTCAATAGTGGCGTTGGCGCCGATCTCGACGCGGTCGCCAATGATGACGCAGCCGATCTGGGGGACCTTGCGATGGCCTTCGGGAGCCGGCACGTAGCCGAAGCCGTCGGAGCCGATAACCGCGCCGCTGTGGATGATGCAGTCGCTGCCGATGGTGGTGCGGTCGTGGATGACGGCGGCCGGGTGGATAATGGTGTTGGCCCCGATACGCACGTCGTCGCCGACGAAGGCCCTGGGGGCCACGATGACGTTGTCGCCCAGGGTCACGTTGCTGCCCACGTAGGCCAAGGCGCCAAGGGAGATGCCCTGGCCGGCCAGGAGATTGTCGCCCACCACCGCGGTGGGATGGATGCCCTCATAGGTGCGCAGCGTGGGGGCGAAGATGCCCAGGACTTTGCTGAAGGCGAAGCGCGGGTCAGCAGTGCGGATGAGCGGCTTGCGGCCGCGAGGGGTCTCAGTAGGCACGATGAGGGCGGAGGCCAGGCTGCGTTCAGCCTGGACCAGACGCTGAAGGTTGTCCAGGTAGGCAATGTCGCCTTCGCGGGCCGAGTCCAGGGTGCCGGCGCCGGTGATGCGGACGGCCTTGTCGCCATCCAGTTCGCCGTCTACGATTCTGGCTATGTCGCCGAGTGCGATCCCGTCAGTCACTGGCGAAGTCTCCCTTGCGCCAGGCGCGGGCCTCAAGGCCGCCAGTGGGCCCGCAGCCATCCCCGGAAGGCCTCGGTCTGATCCGGCGGCGCGGGCCCGCCCTGCGGTCCCTGCGGACTGCCCAACCTGAGGCGCAGCTCGTGTTCGGCGGCCACCTGGCGACAGGCCAGCGCGGTCTCTTCGCGGATGATGGCCGCCAGATGACGAGCCTGTGCCCTGAGGTCTGCGGCCGCCTGCCTCCGGGCCACTGCGTCACTGCGCGGAGCCGCCGCTGGGGCCTTGGGCGGCGGGGGCTGGCCCGCCGACTGCGTCGCCTGGGCCCATTCCCTCGCGTCCGCTGCGGCCTGCTGCCGAATGGCCGTCAACTCGGCCTGGACCTCAGCAGGCAGGATCCTAGCTGCGCCTCCGGCCTCGCCGGGCGCGGCTCCGCCTGGCGCTGTTCCCTTAGACCCTCGTGGGCGCGGTTTGGCCTCACGTTTTTCCGCGCCGGAGGGCCCGCCGGTGGCCGCCCAGGCAGGGGCGCGGCCGAGGTCGGTTGCCTCGTTCAGAGGCAACTCCCCGGCCTCCAGCCGGTCGGCCAGGTACTCCAGACGCCCCAGTTGGGGGAAGAGTGGGTGCTCGCGAGCGAGGGCGACGACGTCCACCCGTACCGTCTGGGCAGGCGGCCGGGAAGCGGGGGCCGGGCGGCGGCCGCATGCCGTGGTGGCAAGGGCCGCGGCCAGGCCCACCAGGGCTAGGCGGCTAGCCGGGCTGCTCCACATTCGTCAACTCGGGCACTCTTTTGTTAAGCTCGTCCACGAGGTCGGTGGTGATGTCCTTGCCTCCGTAAAGCAGGACCATCTGGTCGCCGACGCCGGTGCTCACGTCGGCGCGGAACACGTAAGCCAGCCCCTGGTTCTTGGCCAGCTCGGCCACCACCTCGAGGATCCTCTGCAAGGCGAGCTCGTCCAGGTCGCGCAGCTCCGTTCGCCGCATGTCCAACTGCTCTGCCAGCTTCCCCTCCATGTCCTCGATGTCTTGCAGGCGCAGGTTGCGCAGGTCGCGCAACTCCTCGTACCGCCGCTTCTGTTCAGGCGTGCGGTTGGGGTTGGCGCGCAGGTCGCTCCATTCGCCGTCCAGCGTCTGGGCGCTCTTCTCCAACTCGTCCACGCGGGCCCGATCCTTGGCGGTAGGGTTGGGAGTGTGGAACTTGAGGCGGGCGGCCTCGTCCACCTCGTCCTTCGTCAGCGACAGCAGCAGCTCACGATAGGGCCTCTCATACTTAGTCCAGAGCAGTTGCTCGCGGGCCAGGTCGGAGAGCTGCTGCTGGAGCTTGGAGGCCGCCTTCCATTGGTCCTTGACCTTGCCCCAGTCCACCACGCCGATCTTGGCTGGGCCAGGATCGGCGCTGCGAATGAGGGCCTCTATGGGCGGCGCCGGGGGCTTCTCCTCTGCGGCCGCCGGGGGTGCCGGGGGAGTGGCGCCCGTCTCGCCGGCGGGTGGAGTAGCAGGCGGGGTGGCCGGTGGAGTAGCGGGCGGGGTGGCCACCACCTGGAAGACCACACGCACGCCGCCTGCCACCTTCTCCGTGGAGGAGGTGACCGAGGCGAAGTTGCCCGCGCGCTTGATACGGGCGGCGTCTTGGGCCAAGCGAGCGGCGTCGAGCTGGTCGCCCACCTTGGTGCGCACCTGTTTCAGGAGGTCTTCACGCGGGATGGTGGTCTCGCCCTTGATGACGATCTCGGTAACGACGGGCTTGGCTTGCTGCGCTTGGGCAGCGGACAGGGCAGCGAACGCTGCCCAGGCTGCGACCAGGGCGGCCGCCACGGCGACGGCTGGGGACGTCCTCATGTCGCCTGCTCCTTCCGGTGCGGTCGGCGGTCGTGGGCGACCGCGTGGGCTGCCTGCCAGCAGGCAGGCAGGTGAGGCGTTATCTGGCGCAACCTGGGGATTACCAGGGATGGCCAATGCCGAAGTGGAAGCGCCCGCCTTCCTCGCCGACGCCCCAGTCGAAGCGCAGCGGGCCAATGGGCGTATCCACGCGCACTCCCGCGCCGACGCCGACATGGAGGTTGAACTCGCGGTCCGGGGGCCGCACCACCAGGCCGGGCAAGGCGGTGGGCGACTCGCCGCCCCAGGCGTCGGCCGCGTCCACGAAGACGACTCCCCGCAGGCGCTTGGTGATAGGCTCACGCACCTCCATGCTGCTGAGGAGCACGTGCGCGCCCCAGAAGCGGTCCTCGACGTAGCCACGCAGTGTATCGGCGCCGCCCGCGATGAAGTACTCGAACAGCGGCAGGCCCGTGCTGGCCAGCCCGGCTCGGACGCGGCCGGCCAACACGCGGTCCTTCTTCTTGCTGATCTTCACGTACTTACGGACCTCGACCGAGTACTTGCGGAAGTCGGCCCCGCCGCCGAAGACGGAGCCGGCGGTCTCGATGCTGAGGGCGCGGTAGTCGCCCCTGGTGGGGTTGTTGAAGAGGTCGCGGGTGTCCTGAATGGCGGAGAGGATGACGCTGCGGACTTGACCACCCCGGTGCAAGGGGGCCGCCACCACTACCGGCCCGTACGCATCCCCGGGCGGGATTTCGGAGTCTGGGGGCTCCCCAGGGATTCCGCCCTGGCGCGGACGAACCGCGAAGACGCCCGGGCCGATGCCGGGGGTGCCTATGCTCTTGGAGGCCTGGTAGCCGGCCTCGGAGATGTCCTCCAGGCGAAGTCCGACGATGGCGGCGAGATCGCGGCCGATAGGCCGAGTGAGCGCCAGGCTGCCGCCCCGGCGGCGCTCATCGAACACCGTGCCGCGCTGGCGGAAGAAGGCGGACGCCCCGCCGGGGCCAGTGAAGTCACGCCGTCGCTCCATGTCGTAGACGTTGAGGGAGAAGCCGGTGTGGTGGCTGTCCAGCCAGGGATCGCCGTAGCTGAGGGCATAGCTCTCGCGCCCCCCGAACTGCGCGTCCACCCCCACGTGGCGGCCCTCTCCGAACAGGTTGTTCTCGGCCAGGCTGACGAAGCCGATCAACCCGTCCAGATTGCTCCAGCCGCCGCCGAAGGTGGCCATGCCGGTGCGCTTCTCCTGGACCTTGATGATGAGGATGACGTACTGCTCCTGGTTGTCGGGATCGTCCTTGAGGTCCCAGCCCACGTCCTCGAAGATCTGGAGGTTGTAAATGCGCTTGAGGTCCTCTACCACCTTATCCTCGTTGAAGAGGTCCTCAGGCTTGACCCGCAGCTCGCGCGTAACCACGTGCTTCCTGGTCTTCTTCAGGCCCTCGATCACGATCTGCTTGACCTTGCGCTCGGAGATGTGGATGGTCCAGCGGCCGTATTCGTCCAGCGGGGCGCTGGGGATCTGGGCGTCGTACTTCTTCTTGCCATACAGGTCTTTGAGGCGCTGGACGTCGGCGCGCATGATGGCCGGATCGGCGATGCTGCCCTTGTGGAGGGACATCACTGCCAGCAGCTCCTGGTCCGTGACCACGGTGTTGCCGACGAAGACGGTGTCGGTAATTCTCTGTAGCTCGGTGACCACGAAGGTGATGATGACACCGCCGGGGCGCGGGTCCCTGCGCACCTCGACGTTCTCGAAGTAGCCGAGGGCCATGATGGCGGCGCGATCCTTCTCGAGGCGCTGGGCGTCGTACTCGTCGCCGACTTTGGAGCGCACCTCGCTGAGCACGGTCTCCGGCGCGATGGCTTGTGTGCCCTCGACCTTGATATCCAGGAGGAGCGGCGGCGGTTCCTCCTGGGCCCGGGCCAACGGGCCCAGGCAGCCCAGGAGCAACGCGCCGACCAGGAGCCGGAGAGCCAGCAAGTTCAGCCGATACATCGCTATACCCCTCCCCCCGCTGCGCCCGGCGGCGCGCGGGCTCACAAGGCTTGAGCCCAATGGGGGAAGACCAGGTGGCGTCGCTGCTGCCAACGTGGGAGCTTAGGCGGCTGCGGATACTAGCCTAGTGCGGGCGCAGATGGACTGCACTGCTCCCTGGTCTTCATGGATTGTCTGCTGCCACCAGCCAGCACGGCAGCGACCTCGGCCGGCGGACAGATCAGAGATCGGCCTGCGACCGGTATCTGGCGATCTTCTCGCGCAGAATGGAGCGCGCGCGGAACAGCCTTGATTTCACCGCCTTGACCGTACAACCCTCTATCTGCGCGATCTCGCTGTACGGCAAGCCCTCGTAGTGCCGCAGAACGACCACGGACCTGAAGTCCGGCTGGAGGGCCGATATACACTTCTCCACATACTGGCCAAGTTCCTGGCTCTCCAGCAGCAGCTCCGGGGCGCTGCTCCAATCCTCCACCTCGCGGTCCAGGGCGTCATCGCCCACGTCCAGCGGGCTGTCCAGCGACACGGCTTCGGCGGCCCGCTGGCGCGCCATCTGCTTGAGGCGGTTCTTGGTTCGGTTGACCGCGATCCTATAGAGCCAAGTGTAGACGCTGGCGTCGCCCCGGAAGCGGTGGTAGGCGCGGTAGGCGCTGACGAACGTGTCCTGTGTCAGGTCCTCGGCTTCCCGGGCGTCGTCCACCAGGCGGTAGATGACGTTGTAGATTCTGGCCTCGTAGGCTCGGACGAAGGCCGCAAACTCCTTGACCAGGGCGCGGTCTTGGCCGCGGGCAGCAGAGCGCGCCTGGCCTGCGGCAGCCCGCTCGCCCGCGAAATCGTGATCCCCCGGCTGCCGGCCGGCCAACAGAGTTAGACAGCCCAGGCCGCAGGAGGTTCCCCCGGGGCCGAGGGTGAGGCTTTGGCTGCTGTCAAGTGTAGGCTTCGCGCGCATGTCAGTTCCATGCTCGGCCGGCGCCCGCCCGCTAGAAGTCAAAGCGATACTCGATACCCACGCGGTTGTTGCGCTCTTCGTCGGTGGAGAAACTCACCTGATAGCGCTCCTGCACTCGATAGGACATCTTGAAGTCGAACTCCTGCGGCAGCCCCTCGCGCTGGCTGGGCGTCAGGACCTTGCGGTACTGCACATAGAGGTCCTTGAGCAGGAACTTGCCGACCTCAATGGTGGGCGTGCCGGTCAGGACGCCCTCGACCGCAAGCTGGTCTATGAGGCCGGTGCCGATGAAGATTTCGCCGATCTGGCCTATTATCCTGCTTTCGATCTGGCCCGCGGCGGCATTGCCCAAGGCCCTCACTGTCGCTTCAGTGATGGTCTTGTCCGCGCCCAGTTCCACCGGCACGCCGCCAAACAACAGGTTGAAGATCTGGTCCTGAGTAGCAGGCGGCTTGGAGGTCATCTCCAGTTGCGGGCTGTTGGCCGGGCCCGACATCCGTATCACGATATCATGGTCGGCCACGGTGGCCAGCATCTCGCCCTGTAGCTGCGAGTGCGAGTCCAGGATGACACGGCCCTGGTATGTCGGGCGCTGCGAAGGCAACAGGGCATACTGGAAGCTGCCGTTGCGCACGGTCAGGTTGCGGCCGGGGAGCATCAGGCTCCCACGGCGGCTGTCGGCGCTGACCCTCAGCTCGGGGCGCTGCGGCGTGCCGCGCAGCGTGATGGCGTTCTCTTTCGGCGCCAAGGGGATGGTCAGGCCGGGCAGTCTGACTGCGACCTGCCGGCCCACGTCCAGCGACAGGTCAAACTGCGGGGCCGGCAGGTTGGGCGACGCGCCCAGCAGGTATTCGGCGACGGGCCCGGGGCGCTCTACACCGATGCTGGCGTGGGAGAGCAGCAGCTTCCCCTCTATGACAGCCGGCTGTCCGTTGCCCGCGCCCCGGATGCGGATGCCTTGCGGGTCGGCGGTGCGGACCATGCCGTCCAGATAGGGCGAGTAGCGGGGTTCGGCATCCGTCAGCCGCAAGCTGAGGTCCATGGGGTTCGTCTGTAGTGCCGCGAGGCTGTAGTTCTCGATCCTGGCTGTGCCGCTGAGTTCGACCGCGCCACCGCCGATGTTGCCCCCGCAGCGCTCGATGGCCACCTTGGTGGCCGTCTGGCCCTGCTCTCGCACGGCCCGGATTTCCGCGCCCATCTCACCCACTCTCAGCTTGTGTCCGAAATCCTGCACCGGCGCCCAGGCGGTCAGGACGATGTTCAGACCTGCCGTCTTCAGATCCTGGAGCGCGAGCGACCGGGCGGTTGCATAGGCCTGGGGAGCGGAGATGTAGGTATCACCCAAACGGGCGCTGAAACGGCGGAGCTCCAACCGATTCGGGGCCTGGGGCGACTCCTCCTCACGACGAAAGGCGGCTTCGAGCTGCACGTCTTCCAACGCCAGAGAGGTGCCCTTCAGGGCGATGCGCCCGTCTACTACGGTGACGCCGCCACTCAGCACCGGAGCCTCAGTGGTGCCGCTCAGGGCCAGGTGGCTATCCACGCGGCCGGTGGCTGACAGCCGCTCGGCCAGCAGTGGGGCCGGCTCCTGGCCCGCAGCGGGCCGGCGCCGAGAGGCCAGCAGTTGATCCACCAGCGCGGGGAAGAAGCCGAGGTCGGCCCCCTGCATGTCTGCCTGGGCGGACAAGTCGGCCTTGGCACGCAGGCCGAACGGCGTGGTGGTCACGGGCAGTTTTGCGGCGAACGTGACCTTCTGCTCTGGGGCGTCTGGCTGCTGAGCGCCCCGGCCGGGGCCCGATACGACCAGGACCCCATCTTGGACCTGCAGCACCGGCTCCTGCCACGGGCCGCGCGCCAGCAGCCGGGCCCCTACCTTGCCCTTCAGACCGATGCGCGCAGGGAGCCAACGGTCCAGGAAGGCGAGGTCAACGTTCTTGGCGTCGAGAGCGAGGTCCAGGTCGGCCTCGGGATCGGCCAAGCCGGCCACGGCCAACTCCATGCCATTCTCGGCTGCGTGCACATCGGCGCTGCTCACGGCCAAGCCCCGGAGCGCCAGCTTCCCCCGCACGTCGGGGAAGTGCTTGCCGTCCAGAGTCAGGGCAGCGAGGCCGAACTGGACCGAGCCGGGCACCTTGGCGAAGCTAAGCTGGCCGCCCTTCTGCTCTTCGGCGGTGCCATCGAGGGTCATCTCCCCGGTCAAGCGCCCGTGAAGCAACTCGGCGGCCCGACGCAGGAAGTCGGCCCGGCGCGGAGCGTCGGTGGATGTGCCCGCCCCGGCGGCCAGCGCGGCGGCAAGCCGAAGGGCATGCTCCAGCCTCACCTGCTCTGCATGCACCTGGGCTTTGAGGTGGCGCGCCACGCGGTCATAGCTGACCCTCTCAGCTTTGACCTCGCCAGCCAGGCCCTTGAGCGAGACGTTGCGCAGCTCGAGCAGGTCGTGGCCGTAGGCCAATTGGCCGTCGCAGTCACGCAGGAGCTGACCGTTGAGGCGCAGTTCCGGCGCACGAACCGAGGCCGAGAGTTCGGGGTCCGGGACGAGGCCGCCAATGATGCCTGTGGCGCTCAGAGCGCCATGCAGATCGAGGGACTCGGGGAGCCCGAGGGGCAGCCTATGGAGCCAGAGCTTCTGCGCGCGGAAGTCGCCGGCGAGGCGCTGCTCGCCGAAGACGTCGTCCACGGTGAGGCCGCCGTCAGCGACGCCGCCATAGGCCTCAACGTGAAGGTCTCTCAGACGCAGCTTCTCGTCGGCGTACACCAGCGGCGAATGCGCGTAGTCTACCTTGTAGCCAGCAAAGTCGCCCCGCAGCAGCGTGGCCTCGCCATCGGCGGCGGGGGCCTTGATCGTGCCGGTGATGTGCGCCGAGGCGCGCAGAGCGCCGTGGGCGTCTAGCTCAGACCGGACCGCATGCAGCCAGTCCTGGAACCGCGATTCGCCCTGCGGCGCCTGGGGCCCGCACGCCACGGTGAGGTCGAGCGCAGCATCTCCCTTTCCGGCGTCAACCTTGCTCACCAGCCCGGTCACCTGCGCCGAGGAGGCGCCAATGTAAGCGCGGCCGTCGGCGATCTCCAGGCGCTCCAGGTCGCCGGAGGCGCGGGCCGTCAAGGCGTCGAGCTGGTAGTCGCGCAGTTGCGGCTGGAGCGCAGCCAGGCGCACCTGAGAGGGCAGCAGACGCAGCCGAGCGTCATCCTGGGGAGCGAACTTTAGGTCCGCGAGCAGGTAGGCGGTGCCCGCCCACTCCCGCGACGGCTCGGCAGCCGCAGCCGCCCGCAGGGCAGACTCGACATCCACGCCGAGGGCGCCGATCTGGGCGCGGTAGGCCGCCAGCGTGACTTCGCCGTGCCCGGGCTTGGGGACTGGGAAGGGATACGTGGCGCGGACCCACATCTCGCCGCCGTAGTCACGCCCGTGTGCGAAGAGAGTACCCGAGTCAAACTGCCACCTCTGCGGGCGAGGCCGCTGCGCGGCGGTCGTCGGGGCGACCGGCTGTGCCGAGGCCGCGAGCTGCGCGGCGACGGCAGTGTCGGGGATCGGGTAGTCACGATGCTCCTCGACCTGCGCGCCAGCGAGCGCGGGGGCTGCTGGGCCTTTCCGGTGGTACACCGCGCCCTGGAGGTCGCCGTTGAAGGCAAGGCGGGCTGTGGTGGGCGAGGCCTCCAATCGGCAATCGCCGCTTAGCCGGCCGAGAGGGAACTGCACGAGGCGCTCGCGAACCTCGGCCGCGTGAGGCCCAGTCAGCTTCAGGTCCTGGAGTGCGGCGAGGTCGAGCCCTGCCACGTGCCCAGCCAGGACGACCGCCTTCTCCCCCACCTCGGGCCATGAGGCGCGCCCTCGCGCCGTGAGAGTGGCGCCGAAGGCGCGGCCTGAAACCCGGAAGCCTGCGGCGCTGCCGGTCAAGTCGGCCTCGGCGGAGAGCCGGGCGTCGGGCAGGCCGCCCAGAGTGAGCTCGTCACTGGAAAAGGCCGCCTGCAAGCCGGAATCCGGCCGCCAGCTCAGCCTGCCGCGAAGCCTCTCGGCATTGATGCCACCCAGGACGACCGGGGTGGCGTCCTGGGTCAGGAGGGCCCGCGCATGGGCCACCTCCGCGCGCGCCTCAAGGCGAGGCGGCGTCATGTTGTCAACGAGGAGGTATGCGTGCAGGCCTTGCAGCGTCCACTGGGGCACAGGAGAGGCGGGATGCTCGGCTGAGGCCGTGGGCAAATCCACAGTGCCGGCAACAGCCACGCGCGGCCAGCCTCCCACAACGTCAAAGCTCCCACTGCCAGGCAACCGCGCTGTGACAGAGGCCAGCTCTGGCGGCAGCTTGACCAGCTTGAGCGCGCGCAGGTGCTCCAGGTCGAGCATACTGGCGACGACGTGGAAGCTCACGCCCGGCTGGCCTCCCAGTCCGAAAGCCGCGCCCGCGACGGCGCCAACGATCCCAGAGCCGCGTACCTTGAGCAGGTCGGTGGACAGGGTGTCGCCAGTGAAGCGGATCGGCCCGGCAAACGTGACAACCTCGCCCCTGAGGGCTTTGACGCGCGCGGCGCCGTCGGCCACGTCTCCGGCGAGGCTGTAGCCCGTGTGCCACTCTCCGCCCTTACGGCGGAAGCTGGCGATGCTGCCCCTGGCATCAACGCGCCCGGCGACCACCTGGGCTTGCTCGCCGGGCAGGAAGCGCTGGGTCCACAGCGGCGCCTGTATGCCCGTCGCTTTCGCGTCTATCAGCACAGTGCCGCGCCGGTTGTTGACGCGGACGGAGGCTTCCAGTTGCCCAAAGGCGGGGTCGGGGCTGACTCCCTTGCCCTGCACCTGAATCCAGTCGGGGCGCGAGAGGTCCACGCAGCCGCCGACCTTCGACAGGCGCAGACGCACTGGCTGCTTGTCGCGCGTAGGCAGGCGGCAGTCGGTGTACTCCAGCGAGGCGTCTTCGAAGACGATGGGGACCCGGAGGCGGGCCTTCGCCTTGCCGCGCAGCATCTCGATAAGGTCAACGCGGCCGGTCTCGTCGCGCCTGGCCTTGATGTTTGCGCGCACGACGCGCAGGAACGTGATGCTGGAAAGCGGCTCGACCTCCCCCAGCAGCGCAGCCTTGCCACGGAAGCGCACGTGCACCTCGTCAGCGCGGGCCATCGTGCCATGCTCGAAGCCGCCCGGCTGGGCGATGGCCAGGTGCTCGATGACGACGTTGCCCAGCAGATTCCCATGCACTTCGCCCACGCGGACCTGCCGGCCGGTGCGCTCGGCCAAGTCCACGCGGACGAGCTGATGGACCCGCTTCGTCAGCCAGTCTGGTTCACTGAGCGCAGCGGCGGCGGCCACGGCGATGATGGCCGCCGGGATAAGGATGGGAGCCAGTTTCGCGAGGAGGCGTTTCATGCGTAACCGGGCGGGGGTGAACCCCGCCGCTACAACGACTCGGTTTCGGGCGGGGGTGAACCCCGCCCGTACGACGACCCGGTAGGGGCGGGCTTTACGCCCGCCCGGTCCCCGACATGAGGCCTAGCAGCAGCCCGCAAGCCACCCCTCGTCAGCTCGCGGAAGCCGACGCCGGCGTGGTAGGAGCTGCGCACGAACGGTGCTGAGGCGACATAGCGAAAGCCCATCGTCTGCGCGGCCTGCGCGTAGGCGTCGAACTGCTCGGGACGCGCGAAGTCGGCGACGGGCAGATGCCTGGGCGACGGGCGCAGGTACTGGCCTAAGGTGAGCATATCGCAGTCAACTGCCCGCAGGTCGCGGAACACGTCGAGGACCTCGTCCTCGGCCTCGCCCAGGCCCACCATCAAGCCGGACTTGGTCACCATACCTGAGTTGAGACGTTTCGCCAGTCTGAGTAGTTCGAGCGAGCGGCGGTAATCGGCCTGCGGGCGCACCAGAGGGTAGAGCCGCGGCACCGTCTCCACATTGTGGTTGTACAGGTCTGGCTGCGCCTCGCAGACCGTTCCAATGCACTGCTCAGCGCCTCGGAAGTCGGGCGTCAGGACCTCGATGGTGGCATCTGGCAGGCAGCGGCGCAGGGCGGCAATGGTGCGGGCGAAATGGCCAGCGCCATAGTCCGGCAAGTCGTCGCGGGTCACGGAGGTGACCACCACGTGGGCGAGGGCCAGCTCACGGGCGGCCTGCGCGACGCGCTCGGGCTCGGAGGCGTCGGGAGGGCCCGGATCACCGTGTGGCACGGCACAGAAGCGGCAGTTCCGCGTGCAGACGCCGCCCAGAATCATGAACGTGGCCGTGCGCTGGCCGAAACAGTCACCAATGTTGGGGCAGCGGGCGCTCTGGCAGACCGTGCGAACGCCATGGCGCTCCAGAACGCCCTTGGTGGCAGCCAGGCGCGGCTTCTTGGGGGCTTTGACGCGCAGCCAGGGCGGTAGGCCTCCTACGCCCGCGGAGGCGCGGGCTTCGGGGCCCGAGGGGCGGCGGCCGGGCGGCGATCCTGGCACGGAGGACCTCTGGCGCGGCGGCGTTACGCCACTTGACACTCGCGTGGTGGATTGTACAGCAAGCTCTCTGGGCGCGTCAAGGCGCTGTGACCGCAGTCACGTACGGCGGTCATCAGTGATCGGGTCGCCGGTGATCGGCAATCCGCTGAACAGCCAGGGCTCACCCCTGGGCCACAGCCATTCGGCAGCATCAGCTGCCTCCCACGCGGTCACCGGCGCGCAGGCAGATGGCGTGCCCGAAGAGCCTGGTCGGCCCCGCTGAGAGGTCGGGAAGTGGGAGGCACCTCCAGGTGCCGACTTCGGGTGGCGGGGACCGGCGTGGGGGTAGTCCTAGGCGGATGGCCGAGGGAAGGCCGCTGGGCCCCCAGGGGGCCGGTCATGCATCTATCTCCGTTGCGCGCCCATGCGGCTGGCGAGCTTTTGAAGAAGATCGGTGACCGGAACCGCCGGATTGGGCCAGATGAGCCACTGGCAGCAAGACTCTGGCCGGCAGTACAGGTAGGGGCGGCCAGTTGGCGACAGCACGGGACTAGAAGTGGTTTCATAACCCCCGGTGTCTAGGTTTTGGGGGGTCTAGATTTTTCTCGGCTTATGTGTAATAGTAGTGGGCCAGAGGTGATGACCGATGGCCCGCAAGCACCGGCCGTTGCTGAGT